>Ga0116227_10001916_pt1 | contig 47412 bp, 46 predicted proteins | sample S1TSphgellanicum_FD_89693 | JGI IMG/M metagenome (GOLD analysis project Ga0116227, IMG submission 89693) | Host-associated microbial communities from peat moss isolated from Minnesota, USA - S1T2_Fb - Sphagnum magellanicum MG | ecosystem: Host-associated > Plants > Peat moss > Unclassified... | reverse complement strand
ATAAATAGCTAAAATAAAATTTCCAAAGGAATGCCAAGACATAAAAGGGGTAATAAATATTTTACGGAAAAAAAAAAATTATGAAAAAAAAAAATTATAAAAAAAAAAAAATATAAAAAAAAATAAAATTTTTTAAAAAAAAAAAAAAAAAAAAAAAAAAAAAAATCACCAAAAATCGCCACAAATGCCTTAAATAATGTATGGGTGCTTAAAATTTTTGCTTTCATATTTTGAATATCGCCAAATTTGGTTAAATGTACTTACAGACTATTGCCACTCCAGCAGCATCACAAAATTGAAAAAAAACCACTGGACAGTAGGTGGTGGGAAAACAACTTTCTGTTGGGTTGCAGTTAGCTCGGTTGCTTTTTTATTGGGCCCTGCCCCCACAGAGCAGGAACTATCGCATTGGATCCAACTTTTGGAAGTCTTACCTTATTAGAACCGGTTTCACATTAGGCGAACCGGTTTCTTTGGTGAAAGTGTTTAAACTGTTTAAATTGGAACGGATTTTTTTGGTGTTCAGAGTGTGGACACAGTAGGTAGATGTACAACATCTTATCTATTGGAAGGACCAGCGTGTTTACGATGCCTTGTTATCAACCTAATAAGAGCATCTCCAGCCGCCAGCTGTGTTCAGGATGTGACGCTGCGAAAATATTTCTCACATCCAACTATAGTTTTTTACTCTTTTACAACCTCACCCATAAAACTAAAACTATGACTTCAAATAGGTGCGAGACTACTAATTGCAAACCACTTGGACCAATCGTTATGATTGGCCAATGAGAAACAAGGAACAGCAGGCAAATCAAATTTATTACACTCTTCTCTGGCAAGTGTTAGGCTTTGTTCTTTTTACCAGCCTCATCAAACTCTGCAAAAATCGTAGGTCAAAACCATTCTGCTCAGCCAAACTGGCATGTTTTGACTTTTACTCATCCAATTTTAATTTGGAGGGTCACATACTGAGCACCACTGGATACGGTCAACTGTTTCCCCCTTACCTTTATACCCCCTACTGTGGCCTGTGCCGTTGGCCCAAGTGTGAAACCCGTTACAAAATAGGGCAACTCAACATGTGAACATTGTTTTGCAATGTATGTATAGATTTTTTGAACAGCCAAATATGAAAGGAAATCATGCTTCAATTGAATGGTAAGCCTTCAAGTGTTACCAAGTTCTCAATTGATTTTTCCTTCCAAAACCTGGTTTTTTGGAATTTATTTGAATTTTTAGTGGCAGAAATCACTTTTAAATCAATATCTCTCACATTCTGAATCCAAATCTTACCAAATAAATTCCATTAAATCCTGCTCATCAAGACATTTCCAACAACACCAAAGGCACATTCCAATTCCTCTGAAATTTTCAGCTACAATTTAATTTAATTTTCAATGAAAAAATCATTCAATATTCAAGAACTTTTGCCCTGCAAGTCCAAACATCATAGAACCAAGCCCATGCACCCCTCCTCATTGAGAGCTTTCCAAAGACACCAAGAACATGATCTGAAGCATCCCAATTCGGTGGATCTCATAACTACAAACCAAAACAAAACACCTTCCTGCATAGATAAATCTACTTACACCTACTAGCCACCTGTTTCCTACTTATCTATCTACATATGGGACCTATTTCTTACAGATTGGGTTACCAAGGTGAAACGGTTGACGTTCATCCACAATGGAGTCATAAGGAGAATGCAGTGGACAGTGCACTGATGGGTGCTGGTTCACTTTGGCTGACTTTGAAACTCTTGCAATCGCAGGTGGCAATGTTGAAGAGTTGTGAGAGGAGTCCAAAGTTGACAATGCTCAAATTCCTAGAAAAATAGAGAGCTGACTCACATTGTGCAAGTGCCTATGACAACGGGCTGTTTCCAACTTCAAAGTCTCCAACTTAAATATAATTTGTGTATCATTTTTCAACCAATATTTATTGAAGTAATTCCTTAAAGTGAGATATCGTGCAGGGTAAAGCTTGAGGCCTAGGGATTTATTGAGCGTAAAGATCTGTGCTGATGTTTTTCCCCATGATAGCCAGCCTGCAGGTACCACAGAAAAAAATGAAAAAAGAAATTGCAGGGCATTTCAAAATAATTTGCTCTGTAAGGTGCTCTTGGACTACACTAGACTACATTATAAAAAGACAATTTGTAGACAACACATACAATGGTACATAGTACATACATCTAGTGATTTGTTCTTCTATAGTGAAACAACCCTGACCCAATACTTAGATTCTGCACACCCTTTCATTGGAACCCAACACCTTTACCAAATTGAAAGTAAAATACGAGTTCAATCCACTTGCCAAGTTGAGAGACGAATTGCAAGGCTTCTTCAGCTCAGTAGTCATGAAAATCATTGCTGCAAGTGGATGGCCTTTTGAAGAGTAAGAAGCTTTGCCACTTCTTTCTCAAATTACTCAAAAAATATGTTGCTTAGATTTGTGGCCCACAAAAGCTTGGTGAATTTGCTGCAGTGTACCTTGAAGGGGTACCGTTGTACCTTTCACATTTTACTTTGACCTTCATCTGCAGAGCTAGTTTTGGTAAAACCCTTGTAAGTTCTGGACTTGTTTTTGTTGGCCTTTTGTTTGAATGGTTCAGCTATTTGAGCCCTCTCCATGGATTTAGAACATATTGGCTAGGTGAAGGGTGTTGCAACCTTCAAATTCCATGGCAAAACTCAAAACTAGAAATGATTTAAACATGAATTTATCTTTGATTCAAGTTTTTTAATTACATAAAAGTGGTGAATTTTTCTGGGAAACCCACATTTTATACTGGAAAAGACACAAAATTTCCAAGTTTTCATCCAAATTTTTTTCACAATTTTTTAATATTTTGGGCACAAAAAAGGTCACTTTTTAGGTTCTTCTAACTTATTACTTCCTTGAAGAAGTTCTTTTCCTAGAGGGATGAAGAAGTTGGGGTATCCTATGGATCATATAGGTACTTATATTTTTAAAGGTGTAATACAAAGGAATGGGTCATCCATCCCTACTTTGTGGGCTGAAGGTGCTTATGTCCAACTGCGGAAGGAAAGCCCAATGTTTGTTTGGGTTTAATTATCGATGGCGTGGTGACTGCTGACCTGCAGTCCAGTACATAGATTCCATTTCTTCTGTTTTTGTTGTTCCCCCCGTCCCCCCCAATCTCCTTCACCAAAGGGCATTGATGACTAGGAAAGAAACTCAACAAAATGGAAGAGAGGGTCCACCTCTATATCCAATCTTGGGGACCCCAAAGTTTGATTCAGTCATCCAAAATGAAAAAGTCATTAAGGTGCTTCTCTGGCCCAGTGTTGAACAAGCAACACTACACATGTAGATATTTATTTATTCTTCCCTAGTCATGTTAGATTTGTTTAAACCAACACACCCGCCAAGGAGAAGGGAGAAAAAGGTGTAGTGTCACTAGATGTATGTACTATGTACATTGTATATGATGATTTTGGGGGGGGGGAGGGGGGGGGTGTTGAAAAAAATTCAAAACCATAAAAATTTTCATGGTTTTAAAATAAAATAAAATAGTAAGTACTAGTTCATTAAGGGAACTCTTAAAAGAAATTCAAGACACTTATTTGAACAATCTTATTTGTCATATTTTCTTCTTTGCACCTAAGAATAAGCTTAGGATGCTATTACAATATTTAAGTGCTAGTTTATTGAAATTCAGTCCGAAAAGGAATTCAAAGCTCCCATTCTAACAATTTAATTGTCTGTATAGAGACTGGGTGAACAAAAGCCAAAGAAAAGGGGTACAGTTCAAGATGAAACTAACTAAAGTATAAGGTAAAGCCCTAAAGGCATCTCCAATGTTAAAATCTTACACCCCTTAACCTAAGTCTTCCAGGAGTTATGGCTGTGATAGGTGTTGAGCCGGCCCTAAAAGTCTACACATGCCCCATTGTCTGTCATCACCTACACCTATATGTCACCCTAATGATTCTGCGCTCCTATCTTTTTCTTTGCTGACACAATAGCTTACAATCTTTTTCTTCTTGAGTGCATTTGCAAGCAGCTGGACTAGAAGGATTTGGATAATTTCTTTTTTCACTCTCCAACTCCACAAGTGCAACAACAAATTTGGACGGGCTACCATTTTTTTTTTGTTTTATTTGCTATTCTACGACATTTGGTTTTTTTTGGGGTCTTATTTTCATTGATTATTTTATTTTATTATTTACAAGCATCATGGAGCAATGGCATGCACAATTAATGGCGCAATTATAATTGACTTTGTTTGATGATGGAGAGGAAAATGAATTTTTTAAGCCACATTACAACAACATTTTCTTTTGGAGCATAATGATGTTGCTTGAGTTCACGATGGTAGTCAACCAGGGTGTCGATTGAAATTGAGAGAAATCAACAATGTGGTGAAGAAAGAATCATGCACAATTAATTTTGAGAAAACCATGCTTATGATGATTGACAATTTCATTGTCACTACAAGATGAAATGTTTTTTATCCCTCCGAATTGTTGATTCTCTAAATGAGTGAGATTATTATTTTTTACAACAAGATGTTTGCGGCATCATGGAGTTGTCTATTTTTTAAAAATGTATTGATGATATTCAAATGCTTGCTTATGTTGTTGTAGCTGATGCATTGGATGAGTACTATCACATGGGAGAGAACATAACTAATAAACACAAATTCTATTTAGAATTGCTCTATGTTTATTAACAAACAATACAAATTTTCAATAGTACTTACAACACATAATATGTTATTTTAACCCATTCAAGTTTTTTTGTTGATTATATTCACACATTTTTATCATTACTATATTGTTTCATTATGTCCCAAATTTTGGATTATTTTTAATAATCAAAATCTATGATCAAATTTTAATGATTTCAATTTAGAAAACACAACAGATTCAAAGTATACTCACTATTTCTTTATGAATATTCTACTACTTTCTCTACTCAAAATTAAATATATTAAACATCTATAACATAAAATGTAAAAATCAAAAATCAAAAACAAGAAAATATGTAGTTCATAGCCCAACAAAACTCTAAACTAAATATTGTGTCTTTATTTTATTCTCCAGTAACTGTCTAAGTATGTCTATGTGTAAGAAAATCCCCACCTTCATCACATTCAATATTTAAATCCTAATTCCTTTCCATCCAAAAAATTTGAAATTCAAAATTTAAACAAATGTCTTAATCTTGTCTTTTTGAATCTCTACCATTCACCTAATAACATTACCTTCCCTCCATTATGGATTTCGTCCTCAAAACCCTTGCTATAGTAAAATAAAATAAAAACATTTGTTCTTCAATTCATTGTGTCAACTGTATGTGGTTTTGTTTTGTTCATTTCAAGTTGTTGATATTTCTATTTGCACCTCCATCTATGCTTTTGTTTTAACCTTAGTTGTTGCATTCATTCGAGGAACTAGAACTTCCTACAATGGTTTTCTTTTACCTTTTTTTGCCCCCTCATAAATATGTTCCACCACATGTTTTATGTTTCCAATTGGTTCCATTTATACACCAATGTCATTAAATGTCAACTTAATCCTTTCTACAAGATTTTTTTATTCCTACACTTCAACTTCTTCATTTTGATGATATTGTCCCCCTCTTCTAAGGTTGTGGTTCTTCCTATTTGTCTTGTATTTGCTCCACTGTACTCAACCTCCTTTGTTGGATTAAAAGGCTTTGAACTATCTGGACTTCTGTACACAAAATTTGGAAAAGCCTTCTTGAGACAGACAAATGTTTTTTATACCCTTTCTCATCCTTCCTTAGTGTAGCCAAATTCTTCTGCATTTTTTCTTTGAATTGTGCCTTCGCCAATTCTCGCCATTCATTTCGTTTGACATTGGAATCCTTCCATCTATTGTTTGGTGCAAAATATTGAATAATACTACATCAAATTGTTATATTCTTCCAATCTATTATTGACATACGTAGGATCCAGATATGTGTACCTTTTTAATAAGTCATCCAACTTTGTCTTGGTTTTTAACATCTCTTTTTGTACCATCATTACCTCTAAGATTGTTTTTCCTTCTCTTCTTCCACCTTCTATCTACAAAATTATTTTCTTGCAATCATAAATTCAATTTGTAGAATTTGCATAGACATCTTGTCAATTGTATTATCTTTTGCTCCTACAACCAAAGTTCCTTCTATTTTTCCAAAGCCTCCTTATGCTTATACTCCACCAAGGATTTTTGATATTATAATTATGTCTCATTCCAAACTTCTTCCTTTTTCTTCAACTTTTGCCATTTTTTTGTTGAGCCATCAACTCCACCAACTTCCTTTTCATTTTTTTGCTCTCTAAAGTTAACTTTAACATTTGGACATTCACATTTTCCTCCATTTTTATTTTTTATTTCTTTTAACCATTTGTTTGTTTTTTGTATTCTTGATCATGTCCTTGCAACAACATTATTTCATGAACATGTGAGTGTGAACGTGAATGAGTGAACATGAGGAAGTGAGCATGAAAAAATCTTTTTAAGAATATTTTGATGATGTGGACAACATATTCTTGGGAATATTTTTTGCCACATAGAATCAAATCTAAATTGACATGGTAGAATATTCTGCCATGTGGACATGACGAAATGAAAATGGATGAAATTCATCCAAAAAAAAAATTTCAACAAAATTGTTCGAATGAACTTATTTTTGGTAAAGGTTTAGCCCTAAATCCATAGCTTTTTCATTTTCTAAACATTGTTGAATAAAATACTAGTTTATTTATGGGTTGGATGTATAGAATGTACAAGATAATATTTGGAAAGGTAATTCAAAAATTTCAGGTGATATTTTATCACTATATTACAAACAGCATATTTTCATTGTTTAGTAAGACATGAGCAGCATGACACATGACAAAGATAAACATGATCCTTCTTTGCTACACAAAGCATTGATGCAATCTATTTACAATAATTTGCACACACAAAAACCCATGCCTAGTGGGTTGTCCATTTGCACAAATAAGGAACAATTCTAAATTTATTCTATGTGTTTCGAAAAAAGCCAAAAAAGCTTGCACTTCATAATAATATTTCATATCCATTAACTGCTTCAAAATGTATTTAGTGAAAATCCCATAATCACAACAACATTCCCAATTATTCATGACCTACCACCTTACCACGACTCATTAGATGTTGCACTTCATTTTAATTCCATGTTGGGAAATGAATGAAATTTTTTGTTTGGCACAATACAACAATGTTAACGAGCGAGCATGAATAGGCAAGCTTGCTCATGTGAATAGGAAAGGATAGCTCCAACAACCCAACTAGGAAAGGATAACAAGTAGTTGGAAGTTCCAATAGGGGTTGAGGCAAAAAAAATTGTGTTCAGCCATTTTCAAATGTGTTGAGGAACAACTGAACGTAAAAAGAATGCGTTCAACTTCTCATGGATACCTCAAACAATGTGCTCAGGAACTCCATGAGAGGTTAAAGCAAATTTTGTTCTTTGGCCTTTCATAGAAGTCCCAAGTTTTGTGCTTGGGGGCTCCATGAAAGGCTAGTCAAAAAACAATTTATTTGGCCTCCAACTTTTGAGGCCAAAAGTTGGAAGCTGAGCAAAAACATTTTGCATTCGGCCTTTAATGGAGCTATTGAACTTCGTGCTCGAATTCTCCATAAGAGGCCGAATGAAAAATGTTATTGCTCGGCTTCCAACTTTTGGCATTGAAAGTTGATGTCTAAGCAAAGAAATCTTATTTCAAACTCTCCTGAAAACACGAGCTTCAAAATGTGCAAAAAATTCCTCAATTTTGTTTCTTGAATGTAATTCATGATTCATATTTAACCTTGTTTCCCTTATTTCTTTGTTTTGTAAAGCTCTATCGATAATAGGAGTCCATTTATAGAGGTATGTTTCATTCTTTCTTTTTCACTTTATGTTTTCAAATTATGCATCTTACTTTCTTTTTCACATTATGTTCTCAAATTATGAACATTCTTACATTAAACTTTTACATATCTTCATCCGCATTCATCCCCTCCTCAAATGATGCATTCACAACCTTCCAATGATCGTCCCACTCATAGATGTGATTTGCAACAAATGCCTCCTTCCCCTGCTAGTTTGTGGGAGAGACATAAAAAACTTTGTTGCCTTTTCGATAGCCCATTTGGAATGCTTATTCCATCTTGAAGGTTGGCCTCACAATTGGCATGGATATCATGTGGTAAGAGGGGTATGCTCATTTGAACCTTGGCTTCGGGATGAATTTTTATGCCTCTCTAACACTTCAACTGTCTTCACCTTATGTTCCATCTAGACTTTGAGGATTTCCTTGTCTCCAATTATTTTGAATGCCTCCAATTGTGTAGAAGGCCCAAAAGTCAAGTGAAGCTCATGAGTAAACAAGGTCATGATGAAGTTATGTTACATAGGAAACAATTCACAAGAATAATAAAGGGAAGAACAAGACGCAAATTCTTTTCAGAAGAAAAATTGGATAGCAAGTACTTGTGTAGAGGTGGTTCTGGCACAAATTGAAATTCATGGACATCCATTTTTGCACATGTAAACAAGTGGGGACAAAATTAACTTGATGAATACAAAAATTGTTAAAACATGAATATCATGAAGACTTGTGAAGAGTGAAAATACCTCCTCAAAATCCTCTTCCAGTAAATGTTTGGGACAACAACCATTAGCTACAAGCTTGGATGCCTTATATTTCTAGAGTTCATCCAAATGACCTCTCTTGGCACATTGTAGTGGATTCCATCATGTTCGATACATGAAAAGGCCTTATCCACCTCCTCATTGCAATGACAAACATGAATAAGTAAGATTCAAACTAAACACTATGGATTTCAAACTTCATGTCTTTTCTTACGATTAATATGTTTTCTTTCTATTACTTGTTTCGTGCATTAAAGTTGAAGTTCTCTGTCAATTTTGTTTCAACCCCCTAGGTCTATCAAATTTGATCACGTGAAGCCTAGTCTAGTGCATGATTTCTTCCACATCTAGAGCATTACCATGATTCCATTGGTCTAGTTCAAGGTTGTGATCAGTCCCAATGTCTACAACAGATGTGATAATTAGTCAAGGAAGACTTGGTATTTTTTCACGCAATTTTTTTTTGATTATATGTATAAGGTTTGATTCTTGCTCAATCTTCCATTTGAACCTATCAATTTTTCTGATTGATGTGATTTACACAAATCATTTATTTTTGGTGTAATGTGAGCTTTCAATTGTAATGAATGTGGCCATAAAATTTTATTATGAAGAAGTTCCAAATGAAAAATTGAGGTCACCTTCCAAATTGTAGGCACTAATGGACAAGGTGATGGATCACGTCTAGAAGAATCATACCTCCACCTTCATAAAGCATTTGCCAATTTGCGACCCTGCTCTTGGTCCCAAGTTCCTAAAATAGATTTAAGTCCACTACAATATGAACTTGAAGCCGAAAATGCTCATTGAAAAGCTACAAATGCTAACTTCTACACAGGTCATGAATGAATAGAAGGTATCTTGGTTGAAACTTTAAAACCACTTCAATATCTTGAGGGAAATAGTGAAATTCCCAAAACATGAATTTTTGGATGGAACTTTTGATAAGTGGCTTCATAAGGTCACTTTTTAGTCTTAGGTAAATGCTTACCCATTTGAGACTTTGAATATTTTATCTTTGAAGCATTTTACAATTAGAGGTGGAGGCACAAAAACTATATCCTGCCATTGTCATTGATCTTTCCATTTAGGTTTTCGAATTTGAAAATTTGCCAACATTATCAAACTACATTCAAGAATGGAGACTCTCTCCGTGAAACCTATTTCTTTAAGGAGTTCAGGTCCAAAAATGGGATTCGAAAAAACAAGTTGTGGGAACAGCAAATCAATGGGACCAAAGCCTTGTAACATGTGGTTTATAGGTGATTTTTAATCTAACCATTCCAAATTTGTATCATCCATTATCAATTGCATTTTGATCTTCCAATGTGATATGGATTTCATTCTCACTAACTTTGTAGTATTTTCTAACCACTTTAACTATTTCCATTTTGTGCTTTTTTGGAGGGGTGCCATATTTGAAATTCCAAAATTCCTCAAGATATGGAAAGATCCAAAGATAGATAGCACAATGTACATGAAGGACATGTTGAGAAATTGGACATTTCCACATCTCTTGGATTGTGGTTGGTATCTTGATTGCCTGAAGGAGAACACTCCTCCATTAAAGTTTGAAATTTGGGAAAAACATGAGTTGAAGGACTTGGAGCTTTGGAGAAGGAAACAACCAATCAAGAAGAGATTGGAAGGGGGGCAAAGTGAGGGGACAAAGACAAATTCAAGAATCCAAATTAGAGATGCAAGAGAAGGAAGATGTCCCCACTTAATCCCAGAGAGCAATAGAGCTTGGCTTGGCTGTGGCATCTCTTCAAGAAATTCCAATGACTTTTGCTTGGACCATCCCAACCAAAGTAGATGATGCAACTATAGACATTTAGGAGTTTCATTCTCCTCTACAAGAACGTTGAAGAAGACAACGAAAATAGACCACCCCTAATGCAAGAACATCAAGTATTGGGAAGATAATTCCATTGTTCACTCCTTTGTTGATTCCCAGTTTTGTTCACTACCATTCAATTTTGAAATTGATGAATGTCTCTTGAGCTTCAATTATTGCATCTCGGATCTAAATTCAAGTATGGCCACCTAAGCATTCAGGCATTGTAGATTACATGAAAGAGGTATTTTCTTGCCCAATTTGATCTTCTAAGTTTTGATTAAAAGTTTTCAAGCAGCTTCTATTAGGATAAAGTTTTTTTTCTAGGAGTATGTGCATTGCAAAGAACTCCTAGGCATCAACTTTCAGCACTGAAAGTTGAGGGCCAAGAGCTCCCGACTCTGGGTCTCCAATATTTGGCGCCAAAAATTGAAGGCCAAGAACACCTAGCTCTAGGTTTCCAACTTTCAACATCAAAAGTTGAAGTCCAAGAACACTCAAGTTGCGGTCTCCAAGTTTTGGTGCCGAAAGTTGGATCCCAAGAGCATAGAGCTTTTGGGACTTTCAGCACCAAAAGCTTAATCCCAAGAGCATAGAACTATAGACTTTTTTCATTATATCTTTGATATTAATTAGATTGATCCTAAATTTGTTATGCATTCATTTCTCTAATCCTTCTTGTAAACGCTTATGTTTTTCAAGTGTTTTTTGAGAACAAGGTCAACCTTGTTCTAGCAAATGTATCATCCAATCTCTTGATTCCACATGTTTTTGAGCCAGTTTCCTTCACTCCTCCTTGGAACAAGCGAATGGATAATTTATTGAGTCCATTGTGTTTTTTGCAGATGGGTTTCTATCTCATAGAAGGCATGTCAATATCAAACATGTAGATGATTTGTGAGTGTTGAAAGAGATTCGTTCCTTCCTGGAAAGCTACTAATTGAAGGTTTGCATGAAATGGATAGTTATTAACTCAAGCCCCCAAATGAGTAATGAGGATCCATCTTTTCAAGTACCACACATATTTCTTTCTCCATTTGTCTTCTTACTTTGAATTCACTAAAAGTTAATATTGATGTCAATTCTACCTTTTTCTTGTAGACTCTTATAAACCGTGTCAACCTTCTTGTAAGAAATCCAACTCCAAGTGTCATGTTTTCCTCGAGGTTTCAGTTCTTCACCCTTTTCGTCAAGCTAGTTAAAAAGGGTATTAATCATGAGGTTGAAGATGTCCTCTACAATTACATTGATGCAACCTCAATGACCGGATCCCATATTGGATGGGCTTTCAGGGTGATAAAGGAGTTCCATGTGATCACATTGTAGGCTCTTATTGATGTTTGCTTGCCACCAAATTTTATAGTTGTGGACCTTAATTGTGGGACAAATACTTGCATTCATCCCTTTGTTGTTGCTTTGGATTCCAAGTTATTTTTACAACCTTTTCTGTTTCTAATTTCTACATTTGATTAGTTTTAGAGGGAATAATATTTGTGCTTGTTGAGCATTGGGGAGGTTGATTCACAATTTTTTTATGAAGTTCTAAAACCACTTTTGGATGCAAAGTTAGGCGAGAATGTTGTGAGGTATGTCTCTAACCTTGATGATGATTTTCCCATCCAAAAGAAAGTTAGAATTAATCTCGATTGTGAATAAATCTAGCCGCAACCCTTTACTTATGAAACTTTTATATTTCAACGTTTTCAACTTTTTTTAATGTTTTGGTTTTTTTGTTAGAAATGCCAACGGATCGAGAAGACGACATGTGCCATTCTTTGTTCATTTTGATTTCCTTCAAAATCCTTGTCAAAGCTTTATCTTGCCTTTATATGTCGAAGCTTCTATAATTACGTTGGTGGCCTTATGCTCCATCCCCCCGTTTCTAAAGCCTAGGACCTAGTACTAATCTTGGTGTTGAGATATTCATTGATGATGAAGTGAGAGAAGCTAATGTTTAAGACATTTTTGGACTCTTTTTGCCTTTGATTGTATTGCGCTTATACTTAATTTAGACATGATTTTTCCATTTTCTTTTTCATCTTAAAGCGGCAGCTCTTTAAAGACCTTTGCATGAGTTCTTCACAATCTTTTTTTTCTTGTGCATCTTATGCATCTGGCCTCTATCTAAAAAAATTATACTCTTGTAATTAATCTCTAGAAGGTTTTAATAGGTTTTGATTTCTTGATCAAACAACTCTTTTGTTAACATACATTTGCAAGTTGTTCGATTTGGAAACAAATCAAGAAGGCATGAGGAAATATATATTTTATGCAATCTAAAAAGCTCTATTCATAGCAATGAAAACCTAAAAAAGTCTCAAATATAACTTTCTTTTGCAACAAGTTCAGAGGTACTATGAAACTATGTATAATATTGGATGAATATTCCATTGTTGTTAATGCATTACCAAAACAATATATTATCTAGTGCACTTCATATTTTTATTTCTATTCCACCACATTCTTTCAATACATTGTTTGTCTATCCTTGAATTCTATAATATCGTTCTCTGTAATGATTAGCACTTCATCTTCGAGGAGAGCGCTATCGAACAGATTATGTGATCTTTGGCCGACTTCAAGGAATTCATTAGCTTTGTTTTTTTGTCCCATTTTGTAACAGTTTCTCTTTTGCATTGCAATAGATGTCTTCTTTAAATTGTTCCTCTAAGTCTTCTATGACATCCTAATTTCCATTTCACAACATTTTCATATGTGAATATTGATCCTCCCTATTACTTTTTAATCTACCATTTTCATTGTAATCTAAGTTCTAAGGTAGAGTGAAGTACTCCTCTAATTCCTTTTCATGTGGTGCTTGAACCAACAAGTTCATTCTATCTATAAGAGGACTTCTGATTCTCCAAATTCTTGAATTCTATGATATGTTGGGTGTTCATGTGTGCCAAGATGAATTGATGTTCTTGAAAGGGATTGGAATTTTTGGATGACATAATACATCCGACAAGGGAAATTATTCACACAGAAAGGACATGAAGCACAAAACTTACAAACAACTATACAAACAAGAGGACTTGGTGCAAAATGGCCAATTGAGGGAATTTCAGCAAAATCATCGACCAACTAACTTCATTGTGCACAACAAAGCGAAGGAAATGCTCGTAAAAATTGTTAATGTAACGCAATTGCCCCAAGCATCGGGTGCTTCTAAATCCCAAACCAAAATTGTTCTTGATGTTGGAGGTCTTCACTTTGCACCAAACATCATCATTGTATTTGTGATCCATGCTTTGCATTTGTTCATAATGGCTAATTGGAAGACAAATGGGCGAGAATTCAAAGATGATGTCATTGTTAAATGTGATGGGCAGAAAGGAGACATATTGAACTTTGATCTTGTTGTAGTTCAAAAACTTCAACTTGTTCAATGAATATGGTGCAACAGACATTGCTTTCAAACAACCAATTATAGTGTCAAAGCTCCGACCCTGAACTATATTCATATTCAGAGGCATGCCCTTTAGACTAGACATTCCCAAAACCAAGGGCAGAAATGAGCCAAAATATATTCACATCAAAACTCACAGGAAGGGAGACATCCGCATTAAAAGAGTCACTGAAATCAACAAAGGTTGATGAAGGAAAATGTGAAGATGATACTGGAATCTCCTCTTTGTCGAGTGCTTCCTATTTCATATTTCATAGTGAAGGTTATAGGAGCCACATTCGGCATAGATGCCATAGTCCCTAGGGTGAGCACAGTGTCTTGAAAGCATTGTATTAAACTATCGCCAACAATCCTATACCTCCCTGCCTTAACATCCCAATGGACCCCACGAGGACTTGAAACAGGCTCTTGGTATATTGAATTTTTGACAACACTATTGTCATTATAAACATCATTTCTAGAGACATGAATAGAACCAAGCTAAAAACCAAACATATACAATAGACATTTTTCAGTGATTTTTGCATTCCCATAAGTGTCAATTAAGATTGTAAGATCAACCTTGCCTTTTACATAAAATGTTGTCATTTCTAATCCACAAACTACATATTGTGAAGAAAAAATTGTAGGGATCAGACCAGAAGCACGAACAAGACAACAAAATTCATTAAACTACATAAATGGATTTCATATCAGAAGCACGCAAAGTCAACATGTCAAAGAACGCAACAAGAAGTTGCATAGAACGAAAAAGAAAGAAGGTGAGAAATTAAATATTAAAAAATAAAATTGTCACATGATTAACCTTCAAGAAAACCTTCGACGCATCAACCTTCAAAAAAGCCTTTGATAGATCAACCTTGGAGAAAAATGCAAACATTTACAAAACATTTACTGAGACTAAGGTCATCAGTGCTTATGTAGTTTAGATAAATAAAAATCAAGGGAAAAAAATGGAAAAGGCATGTAAGGAAGGCATGGGCTTTTCCTAAGAATATCCAAAGGAAGTGAACGATATCCACATAACTTCCTTCCTACAAGATGGGGTGGGTGGGATCTAGCGAGGTTATTTACGTACTTGATAAGAAGGGAAAGGGGTTAAAAAAGGAGAAACAATAACAAATAAAGATATGGTACAATAGCTAATAAAAAGATGTCACATGGAATTGTGCAAATTATACACAAATAATTGTGAATCTTTTACTATTCAAAGCCACACAAAAGTCTAGGTTCTTTAGGTATTAATTCCACAGGACAAACTTTTAGGTTTCATACACTAGAGTATGTACAAGGGCTAGAAGCTCACTTGGATGAACATAGGAGACCTGCTACTATGTTTCAATAGGCACTATAATACAATGTACAAATGACCTATATTCTGCTTAGACTTCTTAATTTGAAATTTAGAAATAAGAAAATAAAAGAGAAAGACATATTTGTTCAAAATCTATAAGGGGCTTTGGAGAGGGAGCAAAAGTTGAAAGTAGAGTTATAGGTCAGGAAGAATGAAAATAGTAAGATATTGATAAAACTACAAACAATCGGACAAAATATTAACAACATGGAAAAGCACATTAAGGATATGGAAAACATCAAAGTAGATAAGGGATTCTTTGCAGGCAACTTTGAAGTAAACAAATGCCAATTACTGGAAGTTGAACACAGTGAAGGATTCTCTGAGTGTGGAGCATAACAAACTTTAAAGAGACTACAAGAATATGGAGCAGACTCTCTTGAAGTAGCAAAAGGAGCTAGAGGAGCTCAAAATGGACATTGGTAATGTATATCAAGCCAAGAATGAGGTAAAAAGGTAATTTGATTAGAAGTAAGCATAAATGGACACAAATTTGTAGAGGCAGATGGCTTGTAATGAAAAGTTGTAGAAACTTTTGGGGGAGGCCCAAGGGATCAAGCCTTTCAATTATGAAAGTGTTTTCAAGTAAAACAATGAACTCAAGAAGCAACATACTTTGCTTCAAGTAAAATTCAAGGCATTGATAATGGAGGAAAAGGATGTAGATCTATGGTGGGATGTAATGCAAAATATTTTCTAGAAAGATATTAAAAAGGTCTAGAAGGTATGAGAAAAATGAAAGGTTATACATGCATAGAATATCTCAAATGGAAAAATTTAGATGAGGAATAAGAAAGAAGAAATATTGATGGTGCATGACCATTAGGTACAATAACAACAAAGGACAAACTAGTAGACCTTAGAGGAGGGAAGGATAGTCCTCAAAGGGAGGTTGGTGGTATGACATATGCATTAGAATAGATTCTAGAACCAATATAATCTGTTTTACAAAAGGTTAGTTCTAAGGAGTATGCATTTGCAACCACAAAAATAAGGGAGCAAATACAAACTAAAGAACACAAAATTCATGAAATTTAGCAGGATCAAATTGAGATTAGGTCAAAGCTACAACAACAAGAGCAAATTTATTTTACATCAGAGTTGCAATAATTGGAGCAAATTCGAATTACATCAAATATATAGTCACAACAATAGCTACAAGTTGCATCAAAGCTACAACAATAGGAACAGACTCAAATAACGTTACATCTACAATCATAGTAATAGCCACAAGTGACATTAAAGTTGTAGTCATAGGAGCAAACAACACATCATCAAACAACTACACAATTATTAACATAAACACAAGAAAAACAACAACAAACTCTACATACAACAAAGAATCATACATTGGTTCAATCTGAAGTACAACATGCATAAACAAATTAGACTATAATATAGATAGATCGGACTATAATACAACAAGATCAACATCACATTTCTAACTCATAGGATCATAAATAACATCAAATTTAACTTTTTAAACATATTTTGATCTAGAATTCTACGATGCAATTCAAAGTACAGGTGGGGTAATGTTAAGGGAGTAATTACTCATGGTAATAGTTAGTTAGTATTTTTTTACTTACCTAGTTACTATTTTAGGAATTATTAGCTAGATTACATAGTTTTTTTCACCGTTTGAATTTGAATAGATCATAGGATTGTTTTTTTAGATGGTCATATCTTGGAAGAAGGAAGAGAATGAAGAGAGGATTATTCATTGTAGAACATTGAATTTTGATGGGTTTGGGTTTAGGGTTTAAGGTGTAGAGTTTTTTTTTTTGGGAAAAGCTTCAATTCCATAACTAGATTTGTTGTTTTGTTATTTTTATCATACTTTCATGATTAGATTTTAATTTTGAAACTAGGATATGAATAGATTTGAATGAGCATATTTTATTAGCATTAGTTTTATGATATGTTTTAGTCCAAAATTAGATCAAAATATAGGATTAAGAATTTTGTATTTACCATCTTACATTTCATTCCATACCTTGCGATGAATATTACAATCTAAGATTGACTATGTGGCATTATGGCAATGCAAGTGAATTGACCATGTCAGGCCATCTCTAGTCCATGAATTTTTTTGGATCCAAAGTATTGGAATGATATTGTTGCAACAATTTAAAGAGGTTATTTGAGATGATCAGTTCAAGAAGTGCGAAGCCAAGACATGAAAGACTTGGTATAGCCTCACACAAGAGGTTTTTAAAATTTATATGTACAAGGTGAGATACTATCTTGCACATATTCCAAATTCCATACAATTTTTGAAATGTTGAATTTTGTTGAACATCGCTGACTTTATTTCAACTTTCCAAAGGGAGCTGGTCGTGGCAGTTGATACACCACACTAACTCTAGAATGCGGATGTTGTTGACCCAACTTTGAGAGACCTTAACCAACTTGAGACCTTCAATAACAAAACAGTGGACAAGGTTCGCAAGGAACATATGACCGTTTTCCACAAGCAATTTCTTGTATGCGATCTATCCTTGGGCCCATAAGTTTTTGTAGGAAGTTTAAATTCATTATGGCATGACTCCAGAGTTGAAAATGTTTATTGAAAAACTACAAATGCTAGTTTCGACTTTTGTCAATACAAAGCAGAATTTTTTTTGGCTAAGGTAGTGGAATCAATTTGGAGTTATCAAGGAAGCATAGAAATTCCCAAAACATGGATTTCTAGATGCAAATTTTGATAAATGGCTTCAAAGAGCCATATTTCGGCACCAGGAATTTGATTATCTAATAAAGTCTATTTTTTTTTCATCTATTGTTCTAGATTTGATTTTAAGAATTCCAATTATCTTTGAACTTGATAGACTAGTTCCTAGATTCTTGCAGCTAGAGGTGGAGGCAATCAAGTTGTTTGATTCAACAATAAGGGGCCTCCATGTCACCATTGATCAATTAGTGAACATCTCGTCTTTCATAGATTATATTCATAAGTGGAGACTTTAGTTATGGGAATTGGCATTTTATAAAAAATTCAAGATCAAAGGTGGGATCACAAGAGGAAATACATGGGAGCTTCAAATTGGAACAAAAGAAACATTGAAACATGTGTTTTATAAATGAGAAATCTTTTGAGCTCATCAATAGGATCTTTTGAGTCATGCCATTGTTGAAGCTTGCAATAGTATTCAACTCATAGTTGGTGTTAACTGAGATCCTTTTTCAGCCTTATATGGCAATTAATAACCCTTGGTAGATTTAATACATCTCAATTAGGGCTCAGTTGATGTCAACTAATATCCATTTGCAGCCCTATATGGTTATTGACTACCTTGGGCAAAGTCAATATGTCTCAATTGGGGTTCAATTCACACTAATTAAGATCCATTTGGCGCCCTATATGGTTATCAATAGCCTTGAGTAAATCCAATATGTCTTGATTAAGGCTTAGGTGGTGTCGACTAAGCATTGCCAAAGGGCCTGTGTGAATGAAAATCACGAATGTCAAGCCTTACCCTTTCCCAATACATTTTCAAATCTGGTTCCTTTTTCTTTTTGGACAATGTTGAACTTCCTTCTTTAACTAACTCTACAACCCCCTCTTGTCCAAATGAATTTCATAGTTATTTCTTCCATGTGTTACTTCCTTCAAATGAAATTTAAGAAATCATGGACTCTTCAACATTTGGTGTGATCCCAACTCTAACAACATTATGTACAGAAAGGAGTTTGTTAGATACTAATGATCTTCTCATCTGTTGTACTATGGGTGGTATCTTGATTTTCCTCTAAATTACATTCCTATCTCAGAAAGGTTAGAGCGAAAGAAATTTGATCCGAGATTCTTTGAAAAGCTTGCATCCTCTCAAGGAAACAAGAAAGAGGATATTGAAAAAAGGAGGAAGAAGAAATATGTTGAAATTTCAACCACTCTAAGGGCCACAAAAGCTTAAGCTCAAATGGAAAACCTTGAACAAAATGTCAATGTTGATGTGGTTGAATTTTAGGATTCACCTAACCATGTTGTTCAAGAGGAAAATTCACTTGGAGCTTTCATGACTAGGAAGGGTCATGTTGTTGAACCATCGTGCCACATGTGAGGGAGGAGAAAACTTGTATAGTAAGTGCCCAAGACTTCAAACTAGAGATTTCATGTTCAACTACCTTGAAGCCCAATATTCATTGTCATGCAAAAGACCTTGGGACTTATTACCAAGGCTCTCAATATCAACTAGCCTTCCCTGGTGAAGACAAAAGCTTCAATTCATGTTTGGCCTCCTTGTTTTTAACATATAATTTTTTTCTGGAATAGGGTAACTATGTTTAAACAAATTATTCCTCATTGAATTATCTTTCACCATTAGATACAATAACCTAGCTCATATTGAATCGTGGTAGGACTCCCTTAAAGACAAAGCGGATCTCATCATTGCAAAAGTCCTAAGAAATTTACCTGTCTCACGTGTTGGACCTTGTCTCAAATATTCCTAAATGGAATGGAAGAATGTTGTCTCCATTTTTGGTTTTGTAGACAAGTATCTTGCAAAGAATGGATCCATTTTCTTGTTTTATGATGATGACTTCCGCATTTTGAGAGACATCAAATCCTATTTGGAGGACTATAACTTCAAAATTCACTCAAAGTTTGCAATCGTCAACAATTTGCACCGCACAAGTCTTGAATTCCCCTCTAAAAAGGTAAGCCTTTTTGCATACTCCACCATAGACTCTCTTGAGCAAAGCTATTATGCTTATACCCAAGAATGGGAGTTTTTTGTTCTCCACAAATCCCCGTTTTGGAACTACTAGTGGATGTTTTTGAAGAGCAAATTGATGCTACAAAGTAGGAAAATAACAACCCGAATGCTCTTGTTCAAAAATAGTCAAGAATCGACCTTGATTGTGAGTAAGTTTAACTTGCACAACTTTGATTATTTATCGATTTTTTGTGCTCAAGCCATGACAATTAATATTCCATTGCTTGTCACAAAGCTTGGTTGCCTCCAAGGTAGAAGATAATTCCTTTTTTTGCATAGCAGGAATTCGTCCTAAATTCACCATCTAGTCGTTCCTTGCCAGAATATTTAGAGGCTATGGCACATAAATTTTCCACCATTCCGTCTTCGCTTGTACAAACATAACGTCCTAGATATAATAGTTTTATTTTATGCTACATTGAGGATGAAGCAATAAAATAGTTTCCTTTGAACTTGAGCATTTTCTTCAAGCATTTAATATTTGTTCCATTTTCCAACTCATTTTATCAAGATTATGTTTTCACATCTCATTTCAAACTAGTCACTTGATTATTCTTACTTAGTAAAAATTCCTAACAAATACCAATGAATTATGCACATATCATAAACACAAGTGAAATATTAATTCTACAAAAATAATTTACAATGTAACCTTCAAATTCGAGATAACAAGGTAAGAATGTCTATATGTTTGAAAACTACTATTGACTCTTCAAGTCATTTTCCATTATCATGTGTAATGAATATATTTATGTTTTTACCATAGATCCATGGTGCATGGTGTACAAATTTGGTTTGAATGCCAATTAGTTATAATTATGTTTCATTTCTTAACAATATATAGGTAGTTACTGGTCCATGGCATGGTTGCATGTGTTCAATATATGGATTACATTTTATCCCAAAAAATAGATCATCATGTACAAATTACTTAAAAGTAGACCAAAAATTTCATATATATAGACACTAGAGTAGAGTTCAAAATTACTATGGTGGAAGCATATCACAAATATCATATATAAAACATTGCAAATGAGTTCAACATTATTATGTTGGAAACATAACACAAATTTCATGTATATGACATTGCATATTAGTACAAAATTGATATGGTAGAAACATATCACAAATTTAATTTATATGATATTGCAAATGAATTCAAAATTGTTATGGTGGGAGCAAATCACAAATTTCACATTAAATCTTCATTTAATCAATTATGGCTTCAAATATTTAAATATCTTAAAGTAGATCACAATTTAATTTTTAATTTGTCTATTCTAACTTCAAATTTTTAACTATCTAAAAACATATCACAAATTTAACATATACATGATGTTGCATATGAGTTCAAATTTTTTTTTTTGGAGGCAAATCACAAATTTTAGATACATGACATTGCAGATGAGTTCAAAACTGTTCTGGTGAAAATAGATCACAAATTTCATATGCATTACATTGCAAATGACTTCAAAAAAAATTTGGTGGAAGTAGATGACAAATTTCATATATATGACATTGCAAATGAGTTGAACATTGTTATGGTGGAAGGAAATCACAAATTCCTATAACCATTCTACTTTTTCCAACAAGAATCCATTCGAAGGTGAGTAAGAACATCATAAACAATTATGAATCATCCTATAAATGGAAAGTGCATCATGGAATATTTAATTTTACCATGAAGTTATCTAAAACGTGTATGATTATAATGCCATATCATTGTCACTTTGGATTAGAATTCTTAAATGTTAATGCTTGATAAACTTGAATATGGACATATTCAATACATTGTCTCTGTGTCTTTAAACTCTTGGATGTCCCTCTCTATCACAACGGGCATTTTGTCTTTGTCTTCTTCACTAAAAGAGGTTGCATCCTCTATTTCCTTGTTGTTTAAAATAATTAAGAATACACCATTTGTTAATATCTCTTCCTTGTGTGCTGCTTTGCATTTTTGACCTTTTTTTTCTTTGAAAACAAGAAGATTAAAGATGTTTGCAAATTGTTTCATTAGGTCTTCGATTGTGCTTGAATGTATGCATCCGGACATATTTGTGATGTTATTTTCACTATCATCAACATGCCTATTCACATGACTTTTTTGAGGGTTTTATGGCGGAGTGAAGAACTCTTCATTGTTGGTTTTTTTAGACATCTTTTCTTTTCGCTATGATATCAAGCTTTGACTATTCCTTGCTAATTATTTCCACTATGAATATTGAGTCAATACTACAAAATAAGTTCTATTGATTTTAGCTTTTTCTTCTTAACAATGTCATGCATTGTTTTGAAGACATTCCAAATTCTTACAAAAAATTGGGATACTTATAGTTTTTTTGACGGTCCTCATGTGTATGTGTGCCTATAATCATGGACATATGATGGTGACCGCATTCCTCTTTATGTTGCAATTTGACAATGATTTGGCTATTTGAGTCACAACATTATTTATCCATGCTTTTAAAGTCTTTTCCTTTTTTAGATGTTGATTGTGATGGTGTTTTTGGCTTTTCCTCCTCCTCCACTAGGGTTCCTTCTTTCTATTCAACCAGTGCTTCCTGGTTTGCATCATATTTCAACTCATACTTGTTGTCATCTAGATCACTTTCATTTTATGGGCACTTCTTGCATGAAGCTTTTACTAATGAATATTGGTCCACTCTATTCATCCCCAATAGATATTATGCTTGACATAATAAATGGGTCTTGTAGTTGTGATTTGTCAGTTCGATTGGCCACAGGTTATCCCCATGAGTTTGTCATAAGTTGTTCACAAAATTTGGGTTAAACATCTATATCATTGTGGCATAGACTTTGTATTCATGAACATTATTTTTTGATGCCCAATATCCCACTCTAACATTATAGTCTACATCTATCACCCTCATCTGCCTCTAATCCACTGCCAAACACAAATCTAAGACTCTTGGAGTTCTAGTAGACACTATCCCATTTCTAAACCTACACTTTCAATGTAATGTTTTTGCATCTACCATGCCTTTTTTTCGTTATATACAATCATTGACGTGGTTTGTGTCCTTTTTATATTTATTATTTTTTAACCTCCCTTTTAGTGTGTGGGATGGAAACATTTATGGCGGTTAGTTACTAACATTTTATTATTTGATCAATGATTGTTTATCTCAATAGTCATAGAAGATATTTTCTTGTTGATCTTTAATTAATGCATGATGTTACAAAATGTACAACTTAACACCAATTCATCTCGAGATTGGATGCCATTGTAATGTATTATTCCTATTAGATTTTTAACATTGAACACATTTACTTTTTCTTTAGTATGAGATGTACCAATTACATATGCATACACAAAACCTTTCATTCATTATTGCTTTTCAATTAAAGTATACATTTTGGTCTTATTTCCTCATGCTTCTCTTCTCATATATGTCCCTCTAGTTTTGTTAAAATTGTAATTACATTTGAATCCATTTTATTTCAATCAATTTTCATTGATTACATCTAATTTCTACATCTAGACATTGTAAACATTATATGTACTACACAATGTGATTGAATAAACATTATTTTATTGTTAGGGGTTCGAACATCATTTTTTCCGACTATCCCACATTTCTTGTGGTTTTGGTGGCAATCCAAACATTTGTCAATTCATAGGCGGTTGGAGGATTTTGTTTCTTTTGTGTTGTGGGACCCAAGCCTGCTTGCTTGGAGTTACATATAGTCTTCTTTTGGGTTTTTCAATTTTTGTTGTTAATAATCACATAGGGCAACCAAATCTTCATTTGATAAATCTTTCAAAAAGCTAGTAAATTAGTATTCTAGAAGTGGCCTTGTAAGGCTTGCACATTGTTTCAAGAATTCCATCACATGTTTGAACATCACCCAATGATAGTCTTTTATATCTTGTTATATTAATTGGGGGTTTCACCTTGGCCTTTTCTTTGCAAAAAGATGGACCTTTTTTTTGTTTTTTCATTTGCCCACCTCAAGGCAGCCCATTCATATGTGCTATCCACTTTGTCTTTTTGTAGAGTGCCTCGTTTCCTAATTTATAACAATCCACATGAAGAATTGAATCAATTGTCATCTCGAGGAACTCACCATGGTAGTTTTATTTGTTTGAAAATTGTGTCCAAAATTGAACGCAACAATGCATTCTCAATCATGCATTGAATTGTGAGTGGTAGTTTGCTAGTAATCAGTGATTAGGTAGTCAATGTTTGGGAGAAAATTAGTTGAAATGGAGATATTGAGTAAGGCAATTAAGTACATAAATTAATAGTATTGGGTTAGAGGAAAAAAATATTTTGTTGAAGAAGTAGGAATATAATATAATGTTAGAGGTATACCAAATGCAAGTGGATAATGGTGATATTGAAAATGCAAATAGATAATAAAAAGTGAAAAAATATAATAAAAATTCTATTGGAAATGTAATGACAATGCAATTATCATATGACTGCTTTACAAGTTTCCTTTGGAATTCCAAGGATTGAATGGGTACTACATATGCATCCTTTGGAGTTCCAAGGACTAAATGGGTATTGTATATGTGTCCACTGGAGTTCCAAGGATTAAATGGGTATTGTATATTTGTTGTTTGGGGTTTGAAGACTAAATGGTTATTGTTTATGCATCCTTTTGGAGTTCTAGGGATTGAATGGCTATTATATATATGTCCTTGGAACTCCAAGGGGCAAGAAATGTTAAGCATTTTGCCCAAAAAAGCCCCCTTAAATAAAAATCAAGGATGGGAACCCATCTAGCAAAAGTACAAGGCAAATGAAAACATAATAGACACAACTTAGAGAAAAAAATCAACAAAAATCAGGTAAAGACCCTATGCAAAGAAGATTCATGACTATAAAATGACCATCAATAATAACAAAAAAGACCTAAGATGAAAGAATTGTCATCTACCCAAAACCTTTATGTCCTTCAACATATGGGGTAGAAACCTTTGTAAATTTTTTTATTTAAATTTTTTTTGGGTGTCCACATGGCGGATTATCTCATTGTTTTAGGAATAGGCACCACGAGATTCTTTCTTGTCAAAAAATATTCTTCCACATACTCCTATGTGAAAAAATATTATACCACATAGGATTATGTTAGAAAATATTATACCACATATGATTTTGTTAAAAAAATTATGCCATGGTGGATGGATCTATCAAAGAATATTTTGATGATGTGTGAAATATATATTTTGGAATATCCTTTTCTACTCATGCTCACATGCTAACGAAATAACATTCTTATCCTTCTTGCTCTTTTTGTATCTACTGAAGCGATCCCTATTTTTCTCCAAGTCCATTATGGTTACTCTAGTTTTTAATGATTGCACTTCTAACCCAAATTACCCATCTTTAAGCTAACAATGGCCATGGCTTGAAATATTTCTACAATTTTATTGCTTTCTAGAACATCAATTGCCAAATCTTCTATAGATTTGGGTGTGAGGTTTTGTGGTGTCTCCTCCTTAAATCCATCCCTTGATGATACCGCCCTATCCCATATTTATAATTTTGGACCAACCTTTAAAGCTTTTGCTTCTGCTAACCCTGATCTTTTCTATGACACCAAAATTGCAAGTGGTCTATGAACATTGAATGATAGTTCTATGAAAACCACCTATGGTACTTGAAGTTGTTATTATTAATATTGTTTATCTATGCTTCAAATCACAAACTTACTAGGTTTTATAAGTTCATATAGATTTCGTGTGAAATCCAATTTTCACAAGTTCGTACAAAAATCACGCGAATTTAGATTATGGTTAATATGAATGATATTTGTAATTACTTAATATTTTAGATATTCAAATAGATGAAACATTTTTTTTGAATGACATACGTGAATGTTCATGTGTAATACACAAAAATCGCATAGTTTTATCCAAAATTACATCATGATAATTGCACGGATTTAGTTTAAATGCAAATCACATGTATTTCACATCAAAACATCACAAGTAGAAAAGAAATATTTATATAGAAGTAATATGTATATTCTTCATGCCATTTTTACACTTTGAAGCCCATAGATGTTGCACAAACATATTATTTTATGATTTTCGCATACATTTTATTGAAATTTTAGGATATTGTAAGTTTGTAATGTTGTATCTATACCTCATCATCATGCACCTCCATTTGTGTATGAAAATCATACATGTCATCCACTTCATCTCTTTGTGTATGTTGATGTTGTTTTTGAATTATTATTGATGCTTGTGGTGATATACTCTTCTCATGCTTCATTTGTTGCAACTACTATTTCCTTTGCTACTTTTAGAAGGAACATGGCATGTAACCACTCCTAGGACTGTAATTCTAGATGGTCTTGTACTCCCTTTCATAAAATTTTAAGGTCTAACATCTTCCCTTGATTTAATTTTCCATTCCAATCCTTTCCTAATTTCAAATATGTTCTTCCTTTTTCCATGGTCCATGGAGATCCCCTCGATGCTCCTCTCCTACTATCCAAAACATGTTGCAACTCCTCTTTGGTCCTTTTTGGTTTTTTCTAGGTTTTTGTCATTTTTTTTTGTAACCTTAGATTCCTCTCGAGACATGTATCTAAACAACCGCTCCAAAACCAATGTCGAATGACAAGTTTCCTTCTTATCTTCTTGGTTCCCATCCACTTGCATCTTCTTTTACATCTTTGTCCATCTATCCAACTCATAACACAAATTATTGAACATAATCTATGCCCAATCCACTCAATTCCTTCCTCCACCTTCATGAATGTGAGTGCATTCCTATTATTCATATAATTAACCTTTTCCTTTTGGTACCCCGCAAATATTACAATTGGGTATTTAATGTTATATGACATTTTTCTTTTCTTAAAATTCCATTGATCTACATTTGTGTATGGTGGCTTGATATCATGAGTAAACAACAATTCCACCACCATTTTGTTCATTTGTCCCTTTGAATTTTCAATGTACCCACTTTGGCAAACTCCAAATGCATTAGTCATTATCTGTTTGTTGATGATTACATTATGCCTTTTCTTCCAAAATAAATTTCAAATCCTTTAATCACAAAAATGTTCAAAAATTTGACTAGAGCTCCATGGTTTAGTTCCTTCCACTCAATGTCCAACGATGTGACTAAACATGCCTTGTTAGCCCATGCCTCTTCTCCCTTTCCCACCTTCTTCCACATTTCTTCTTTCAAGTTGTTTGGAATAGTTTTGTTTGGAATGAGTAAAAATCATTCTACTATCATCTGGGATCCTAGTCCTTCTTTGTTCCAAATTCTTTTGGTCCACGACCCAAAAACTCCTTTTTATTTCACTTCTAGATCTTGGTGAGTCTTTCAATCTTGGTTGAGATGGAGCGATAGACATTGATTGTTGTCCTATATATTGTTGATGCATCACCTTCAACACAATGTCTAGAACTTCTCAAACTAATGCTTTTATAATTAATTATTGTGCTACATTGTTATTATCTTCATCCTTTTTGTCACTTGAATTCAAAATCTCCATTGGTTTTTTCACTATTGCACCTAGTTTTGTCACAACTCATGATCATTTACTTAAAATGTCTTTTTAATACATTTCAACACAAGTCGTATTGACTCTTAATTGTCATTTGTAAACTGAAATGTTGCATCGATCCTTGTTTCAAATTTTTTCCCTTCCTCACATTCTCATGACAACAATGGTTCTAATGGCAAAATCACTACTAACAATGAAACCTTATACATTGGCCCCCCACATGTCTCTCCAATTTTTCTTGTGCTTCTTGTTGCCGTTCAACAATTTTTTTCATGTATTTTTTCTTTCAAGTTTCTACATTCTCTCTCATTTTGCAACTTTATGTGCTTTTTCTTCCTTTGTGATTCTCTGCAATCTTTCAATCATGCTTTCTTTAATCATGTTGTGAAACACATTACAAACATAAAACAAAAACGTTTTGCCAAGAAACCTCAAACACCAAGAAGAAACTTGATGGCCATTCCTTCCTCCCATTTTTTCTTTTAAAACAACATGTTGTTTTTATATTGAATAATCATATCTTTCAAGCACCCCATTCAATTCATGATGATTTTGATCTTGTACATCCACATGGAAACATCCCTTTCATACATTAATGGTCTAGATGTATTGTTCCTTCCTTCATCCATCCTTGTAGAATCGTAGCCACTTGTCCATTCATCCTTTGTTTTCTCCACCATGTGTATGGAGATGTTTTTCAATTCATTAATACATTTAGTTGATTCATGAACTACTGAATCAACCAATTTTTTGTAATTGTGACTGCCAACTTGTCAACCTCCATCTAGGGTCAACATGTCACCACTTCGTCATCTACATCTTCATATGTTTTGTTGTCATTATAGATTCTTTTTTGTGATTGGTCCATTATTTGTGATTCTTCCGAGTATACTAGTGTCTATACTTTCAAGTCTTGTACCTCATATTCAATAAATTTATATGATTTCAATTTGCTAATATTAACTAGCACTAGATTTGGTTCAAAGTTAATAAATGTCAGTAGCAATATTGTATTATTTGGCAACACATATTATATTCTATAAGGGCCAAACCATTTTCTAGTGAACTTCCCAAGATTTGAACTACTACCCTTTGACAACCATAGAACAAAATAATCGAATTTGAACTATTTTTTTGTATTCTTTTATTGACTCCACAAAGCCCTATTCCATTGTTGCGTTCCGGATTTCACCTTAAATTGTAGTCTGTTTTCTTGCAACTCTCTAGTTTTGAGACCATACTTGTTAACAATCTTACAAGGTTCCCTTATCTGTGGTCACTATTAATTATTGGAAATATGTATTCTATAGGCATTAAAAGATGTAATCCACAAACAAACTGGTATGGTGTGTATCTTGTAGTTACTTTGTATGTTGTTATGTATGAAAACAAAATTGTTGGTAAATGTTCATCCCAATCCATTTTATTTTCACTGACCAACTTAGTTAATAGTGTTCCCAACATCTTATTAGTAGACTTTGTCTAACCATTCCCATGTGGATAATAAGTAGTGGAATTGACATGTTTTATTAAGAAATGATTGGTCAAATGCTTATTATGTTGTCTTGGATTGTTTCCTTTCCTTATTAAGGAAATACAAAGAATGAAATGTCTATAAAATGTTTATTTTATGTTGGATCATAGATCAAAAACCTTCATTTATTTTCTTCATTTATTGGTTGTGAACAAGGTGTGTAGTAGGTGTTGTTGAATAGTATGATAGAGTCTTTGTTTTTTAGCTTTTAAAATGTTATCACCTATGGCATTCCTTGGGAGAGTTTGAATCTTTGAACAAATGATGAAGATTTCAATTTGGATATTTTTGAAATGACTATTGATACAAGTGAACTAGCCACAAAGCTTGTGAGCAAGAAGTTGAATTTTAGGTGATACCAAGTGGATGGGAAAAACATTATAGGTCCTTTGCAGTGATAGGGGAAACATGAGACAATGTTTCCTAGCATTGGTTTTCTTGCCTACCAAATCCTAAGCATTATTGGATCACAAATTAATTTTTTTAATTTTGTGGTTGGATTTTTCAACTTTCAAGATTGCAAATTTAAGAAGATTCCACCTACAATCAAAAAGTTTACAGAAGTTAATATTTGTAAGCAAAAACTGGCCCTAATGATCTTAGGATTTGTTGTCATTCACCTTATAACTTGGTAGAGTTGATTGAGATGGATGTAGTTTTATAAGAAGAGTTAGAAAAGTTTGAAGTTGCATGAACAAGATGAAGTTGTGAAAATATAATGAAAACAAGATGATTTTTGCATGTTGATCATTAAGAATTTTACTTTTTAAAATTTTAAAAGAAAATTCTTGAGTCTCATTCTTCTTATTAAAAAAAAAATCTTTGGTACCTGGTTTGAGAGAACCGCCTAAGATAACTGGTTCTGACCCTTAACCAAAGTTCTAAAAGAAATCAGAGAACTAGTAGAGGAACCTACCATACACACTCGGTTCTTTTCCCCTTCTTAGCTGCAACCCACCAGTTTTTTTGAAAATTTCAAAAACCTGCAATGGAGGTTCTATTGTTCTGAAAATTTTCAAAAATCCCTGACTGGAGATATTCTTTGTTTTTCCAAAGTTTCAAGAACACCACAACCGGAGGTTATTAACAAAATCAAGACTCCCAGATTCTTTTTTGATGTTAATAAATATTATAAATACTATCCCATCTAGAGACTGTAAATCAAGGTCCCCAAGTAAAAAACAAAAACCTTTTGGCTTTTGTGACCCCTAAATGTGTGATAAGCCAAAAACGGTTTTATTTGAATAAATTGATGAAGCGAGAAAAAAAAATTCTTTTGCAAGTGTTTTTAAAGTTACGTGGAGTGTGGTCTTAGGCTCCAAATTGCTGGTATCAATTTTTTTTAAAAGTGCCAATACCAGTACCAGCTGGTATCAAAATAAGTTGATACCAGACCAACACTGGTTAAGATGTCCAAAATTTTATTTGCTCTAAGTCTAGTGATTTCTCCTCTCATAACAGCAATTGAAAATGACTATGGTTGAAACCAGCTGAAGTATATATAGAGGTCCAAGTTCCAACCTGTATTATGTTGTAATTTAGAGGTGCAAACCACAGTTGGACAGGTATCAAATTTTGAGAACACCGGCTGGCATTGGTATCTGATGTTATTTAAAAAATTCATACCAACCTATATTATGATTGGATAATTTTTAAAGAATTTCATACAAGCCTTTTGTGGCTATGGGATCTTTTTAAAAACTTTCATACCAGCCCGAACCTGGTTGTTATGTGGTAGGTATATACTTGGTGTTGAGACCAATACAACCTAGGTATCAAAACTGATTCTATCTCAACTCAAGACCCTACCAGGCACATACTGCTAGTAATTATGTACTGATAAGAAGCTTGTATTACCTCATGTCCCTAGTCCCTACCACACAGGTACTGGCTTGTAATTGCCTGAGGTCATACCAGCCTTGTCGACTCTCTGATGCCCAAGACCAGTATCAGTCTATACTAAACCAAGGTTTTAAGCTTAGTACCTTCATACGTGCCCAACACTGTGCAAACCAGTGTTGGGCCGTTCTCACTGGCTGACCCGGTTCTCAGTCCGGTTCTCACATCGAGAACCAGCTGTTCTCATTTTGGGTGAAAACGAGTTTTAAGGTTCTCACCCATGTGAGAACCAACTAGGAGACCAGAATCAGATTTTTTTATTTCTTTAAAAGAGAGAATTGAATGGGTTTTCACATGAAAACCCATATCCAATTCCTAGGGTTTGGGAGGGAAAATGGGTAGGTTGGAATTAGGTTTAGGGTCAGAAGTTTTAAGGTTTAGGGCGGCGCCTCCACTAGGGGAGACCACAAAAGGATATAAAACCTAGGAGGCTTTTTTGCCTTGTTAAGTTTTGTTTTTTTTGTTTTTTTCTTCATTGTGTTTTGCATTTGCTCCTTGCCTTGCCTTTGTTTGCTTTTCGCCTTACGTCATTCCTCGTCTTGCATTGCAACTATTTATTGTGGTTTGTCGCCTTGCATTGCTCTTGCTCGCTATGGTCCATCGCCTTGCGTTGCTCCTACTTGTTGTGGTTCGTTGCCTTGTGATACTCTTGCTCATTTTATTCTATCGTCTTGCGTTGCTCCTACTCGTTGTGGTCTATTGCCTAATGTTGTTGCTATTTGTTGTGGTCTATCACCTTGTGTTGATGTTGTTTGTTGTGGTTCATTGCCTTGCGCTATTGTTGTTTATTGTGGTTCATCATTCCTTGCCTTGCATTGTTGTTGCTTATTGTCGTTAATTGCCTTGCATTATTCTTGCTTGCTATGGTTTGTCATTTTTCGACTTGTGTTATTGCTATTTGTTGTGGTCCGTCGCCTTGTGCTGCTATTGCTTGTTATGGTTCATTACCTTGCACTAATGCTGCTTGTTATGGTTCATTGCCTTGCATTGTTGTTGTTTGTTGTGGTCCATTGCCTTTTGTTGCTATTGCTTGTTGTGTTTCATCGCTCCTCACTTTACATTGTTGCTATTTGTTACGGTTTGTCTCCCTTGCCTTGTGCTATTATTGCTCGTTGTGGTGTGTCGCCCCCGCCTTGTGTTGTTATTCATTGTGGGTTATTGCTTTCACCTTGTGTTGCTACTATTTGTTGAGGTGATCTCAAAATGAAAACATAATGAATAATAATGATGAAATATATTTAAATGATGTTGTAATGGAAGTGGAAAGAATGGAAAAAAAATCTGAAATTCAACCAAGTCTGCAAATTAAAAAAATTGTTAATATAGATGAAAGGAAGAAAAAATTAAAGAATATTTGAAAAATTGCATTTTCAAAAAAGAAAGTGGAGACATGATTTTTAAAATGCATTATGTTGCTCATTTTATTGTGTAAATGACAATAAGCTAGTGGATGTTAACTATTTTCAATTGATGAGAGACATTCTTTGTTATGCTAGTCCAATTCTAATATCAAATGTCAAAACACAAGCAAGGAAAGGTTTGCTATTATATAATAGTGCAAATGGAATTATTGCATTAAAAAAACATGTTTATGCAGACCATTATAGGATTGCAAAAATATTTGAAGAAAAAAATAAACAATTTGTTAAAATAACCTTATGAAAGACAACTTGCAAAAAATAGACCTCATGTAAATGGAACCATTACATCTAATTTTTTTTGTTGCCAAAGATTTTTATAAGAAAGATGATGTGTAGTAGAACTAGGTTTTGGAAGATTTAGCTTTTTTAATTGTTAAAAACCATTTGCTAATGCATCTTGTTGAAAGCCAATGGTTAAATATTTTGTTTGCATTTATGTTCAAGGGTTGTTTTTCTTTTTAGAAAAAAAAACTCAAGAGAAATTTTGTTGGAGTTGGTGGAAAAAACTAAAGAATTATATGTCTTACTTGCTTTGGCAAATTGTTATTATGTAATAACAAGTTTTGATTTGCGAATGTCAAAAGGGGCTTATAACATTTTTGCCTTTGTTATTAATTTTTTGGGAGTTGATTAGTAGCGAAAACATATTGCAATTGGGCTTTTTGAAACATTTGATACCTCTAAGCATGCATTAACCAAAGACTTAATTAACTTGTTAAACAAGTATGACTTGAGAAAAAAAGTCATTACCTATGTTAAAGATGAAGGATTTAATTTAAATACTATGATTAGAGTTTTAAAGTTTATTGTAAGTTGTGATATTTTAAGTTTGGTAGCAAGTTTTTAGGGTAGTTGTTTTAGCCATGCATTTTCTAAGGCATGTTAATATGTTTCAATTAATGAAATTTTTTGTAAGGGTTTGAAATATGTATTTGTCAAAATTGCCCAATCTGACCTACAAAAATGTATAACTTGGTCGAAAAAATCAGAGAAAGGCAAACAAGAATGGAACATGGCTTGTGTAGATTCAAATTGTTCTCAAAGAAAACTGAACACTCCAATTAAAACAAGGTTATCATCAAAACTTCAATATTTATTTATTTATTATTGCTTATGTTAAGACTTGTTACAATGTAAATATTGATTTAAATTACTTTTTTGGCAAGTTTGTTCAAAAAATAGTTTTTTTAAAGAGGTTGTGGAGTTCAAGAATGTTATAATGTTTTATTATAATAGGTAAGTTTAGTTAGCATGACAACTAAGTTCCACCCCCTTTGACATGGCATATTTGTTAAGTTGTTGATTGTCTTTCCCCTATTGTAATTATTTGTAATCTAAACCAATATAAGGGACATTGGTTGTTAAGTGATGCCCTTCATTTGTCATTTCCATGAACTTGAAATTGATAGTGGAACCTAAAAATGCACTATCTTTTCAGACCCTAATGGAAGATAATTTTGATGTGACAATTGAATTAATTTGTTTGGCTTCCAACAATAGAAAAAAGGTTTGTGGGATTTTATATAGTTTTCTTTGCTTGAAGAAATTGGATGAAAAAAAAACATATAATATATTAATTTTCATGTTGGACTCAAGATTTAAAAATCTTCGCTTAGTTTCTTTTTTCAATGGTTGTAATTAAGGAGTAACAATTGTTGAACAATATGATACAATATCATTATATCCTATGCTCATGAAATGTTATCATTTGCATCCATTGATAAAATTTGATAATAGTTTTGCTACCAAACAATAGCAATTTACATATTTTTCAAATGACAATAAGGAATATTAAATTAGCTAAAAAACTTGCTAAGAGAGAACTATTGATTTTTTGATATTATCATGTAAATGTGTAGGAGATCAAATGTCCTTGTTGATGGTGGAAGAAATATGAAGCCATGTTTCCCACATTTGAGTTTCTTGATCATTAAATTTTAAGAATTGTTAGTTCCCAAATAAAGACTGAAAGGATCTCTTCCCTAGAATCCTCACTAATTTGAGAAGACGTCTTCAATTAAAAAACTCAGAAAATTTAATTATTGTGAACAAGAATTGACATAATGATTGTAAAGTTGATTGTAAATCCCCTTCTAACCTTTAAAACTTATTGGGATAAATGCAGACCTAGAAGAGGAGTTGGAACAATTTGAAGAAGCTTTTGAAAGAAATGAAATTGTCGATTTATAAACTACTGAATAGCATCCACCGAGTTCAAAATTCTCACTCATTTTGTCTGCAAACTACAATGTAATCAAAAGTTGGGTGACTATGGAACAAACACTTCAACAACTGACCTCCTCAGCATCCTCATGGGTTCAAATCTATCTGCCACAATAACATTCTGATAACTGGCAGGTTAACCTAATCAAAGGACACAAATACATGTTCTCTTAATAACAACAGGCTGGCTCAAGCTCACAAAAGGGCTTAAAGCCCACATAATACAGAGAAATGGGTTTGTGTAAAGGTGCTGCCTTCATCAGAAGCATGGATTAGAATCCTACAATCATGTACCTGTACAGCCGCAACAGTCTCTCAGCTACAAAAAGCTGTGTCTATGTACATAAGCAAAGCAAACCTCAGTTCAATTTGCTCTGGATCCACCAGCACCATAGACATCTGCTGTGATAGGGCTGCAACTCTGATGGACCTCCCATCTGCAAACAACACACAGACTTGTAAGTTCCCATTCTTTTCTCCCATGTACAACATCTCTGTCAGCAATCTAGCAGGTACACACTTCACTGTAAGATAAGCACACAGCGCATCTACAGGGTTGAACAGACTCCATGTTATAGACTAATGGATTCATAAGGCAGATAAGATGTAAGACCAAAAAAATTCTGACTGATATTCAAGAGGAGAGAAAATAAGGCTACCTTTATATCACAACTTCCAAGCACCACTCCCCTGTATGCTCTGAGAAATCAGAAGACCTTCCCTCAAAATACTGACCCATCTGGAGCACAGCTGGCACAGTAGGGTGAAGTGGTCTCTGTGCCTACCTTATCTAATTAACAGCAACAAAGAAGAATTTGTAATGCTATGTGTCTCTGGTGCCATATCCACTGACAAAGTAATCATTGATAATTCTATGGTTACACAGCACTAGCCAAGGGTCCTGTTGACACAACACTTTCAATCACCATTGAGAGAGATGATGGTGGGTGTATTTGAAATGAATTCACATTTCCTTGTTGAACTGCTGTGGAACTACCAACCACAATTGTAGGCGGTTGCACATCTGACCCAATGTGTTCATTTGAGATATTGTTATTTGTTGGGTGATTTGGTGAACCATTGATAGTAGAGGAAGGGGTCACTGGTTGCATCAAAGAGCTTTGGGACAACATTTTGTCACCATGATTGCTTCCTGTCACAAACTGCCCACTGCTTGACTTTCCTTGAGTTGGGCTGCCAATTTGTTGCACAGAGGACAGCTCAGGAAGTGGAGATGGACTAGCTGCTGGTGGGGAAGTAGCTGTTCTCATAGATGCTGGAACTTTCATCAATCTCACACTGTTAAGCTGTTCTGGGCTGTTTAATTCTGCAAAAACCAATTGCATATGTACATTACAATTGAATCAGTTCTAAAATACGCGGTGCCATAGATAGAACACCATGAATTAAGAACTGAATGGTTGTGTAATGGGCTCATAAAGTTTTCACATCAGTGGGTTTCCTCCCACCCTTGCCAACAGCAGCAGCAGAGTACAGGTAAAAAGAAATGCTGTTATGGTAAATGCTTGGATGCATGACTGGGGGAGTGGATGTCATACCTTGCAATGAACTACACTGAGAATGCAAAACAGCAGTAGCTGAACTGCTGCTTCCCCTCTGTGATCCAGATCCAGGTAATGGTGATGCTGAGAGGTTAGATGGAGCTGGCCCTGCATTTGTAGCCTGTGGATCATTTATGACCTCTGAAATAGAGCTCTGGCCTGAATTTGCAATATTGCCATTGTTGCTTGGTGCTGACTGTCCCTGGTTCAAATGCTGCACTGGATGTTGGTGAGTGGGATTCTGCTGCAGATGTGCCTGTGTCAAGGGAGGGCTATGATGTGGCTGTTGCAACAACTGCTGAGGGTGCTGTGGTGGAGGTGATGGGAACAGCTGAGACTGTGAGTTTGAAAATTGCTGCTGTTGTTGAGGATTTTGCTGTTTGTGCATCTGCGAGGGCTGTGGATACTGCTGCTGCTGCTGAGGCAGTTTTGCTGACAAGCTTTTGTTTCCAAGACTGGAACTGGGACTGTGACTGTGTCCAAGAATGATGTGCTGGGAAAGCGCAGGAGACAAAGCCCGATTGCCTGGCACAGCCCCAACTGACTTTTGTGCAGTTGGAAAGGAGGAAGAACCTTTCCCAAAAGAGCCCTGTTTGGCCCCATCTGCTGCTGATGGCTTTGACCCAGCTGGTAGAGGGGATAGTGCTGAAGTACTTGAAGTTGTAGGAGAACCTGAAATTGCAGAGGATATCCGAGACACTGACCCTGTGTCTAGAGCCACTTGTGGCAAGAGAGACTGTTGCAGCTTAGATTCTGTTTTTTGCACCTTTGCCATGGCAGCAGCAAGCACCACCTTTGGTTCAGTTCCTGGAGAAGTTGGATTTGTACCCATTGAGGTCCTCTGTGAAGGATTCAGGCATGGGTGCTGTGCAATTGGAGTCTGCCTTGCTCCATTGCTGGCAGATATGACAGTGTGCCCTGCTAGTGATAACCCAGGCACAGATACCTTGGCAGTCAATGAAGGAGCTGCTGGAGGACCATTATCAGCATATGAGACCATGTTGGACTGATTGAAGGCAGCTGTGCTTGCAGTATTTGCACCTGGTCTTCCTTTTGTGTGGACCATTGATTGCTTTGGGGCCTGAATTGCCTGTGCAACAGGTGGTGGCACACCACCTTTAGCAATGTGGCCAGTTGGATGGGTGGACATGATTGCACTCGTGGCTGCAGTTGAATTCAATGTTGGTGTCTCATTGTGAGTATTCCCCCTTGTTGGTGTGGTGTCAAAGTCAACACGAGACAACGGAGAGGATGAACCAATTGGTCGTTTTACACTCATCTTCCTGTCCTGCCCAGGATCTCGCTCCCACCTGGCACCAGTGTTACTAGTATGGTTGCTGGTATCTGCAACCGTGTGCCCCTCTTCCACACCCATTGGTCCTCTTTGCATCTGTACAGATCTATGCTGCTGCTGTTGCTGCTGGAATTGGAGTTGCTGCATCTGTTGTTGCTGCTGGTGAATCAGAGATGGGTGAGGAGCACCAGAGCCTGATGAGTGATGAGGAGATTGGCGTGGATGGATGCACACAGCATCAGCCATGCTCTGCAGCACAGCATGCCCCTGGGGTGCCATTACTGCAGCCACTGGTGCAAGTCCCAATGGTCCAGGACCAACAGGACCTCTGCTCATTGCAGCTGCCATTGTCATGGCTGAGAATGCCTGAGAGGACTGAGGATCAAGTCCTTTTAACTTGATTTGCAAATGTTGTGCAGCAGCTTGCTGTTGTTGGTGTTTGTGAGAGGATAGAGAAGGCTGTGGTTGAGACACTTGAAGTTGCTGTGCAGCAGCATGCTGCTGTTGCTGTTGGCGCTCCCACTTATTTTGCTTCCCTAATGCTGGCAAAATACTGAAATCCTGATGTGAGGGCTGAGTCTGGACTGCAGCTGGGGGAATGCTCACATTAGCAACACTGGCTGACCCCTGACTATATGGATGCCTGTGTAAGATTGGGAACTTGCTCTCAAGCACAGAGCCACTGTCTTCTCCAGAAGGCCCATCCCAACCATCTCTGTCAGACTGAGATTGAACTTGGTACTGTGAAGGGGAATGGGATGGGGTTTGCAAAGGACACTGTTGTGGATGTGGAGATCCTGTGGGTGGGAATCTGTGCACCCCCTGTTGTTGATTCTGGGGAGGCACGGGTCCACCGCCACTTGCAACAAGCGATGTTTGATGTGCAGACTGTTGTGAAGGTGAAACTAACTGCTGCCCAAAGAAAGGCACACCAGCAAAGAACTGTGCTGCAGCCTGCACATCAGACAACCCAAATAGTTATTGAGGAATAGCTCACAAGTAAAGAGCTGCTATAAGGAACAAGAAACTTCAACTAAAGAGAGGTTGAAAGTGTCACCACCTGTTGGGTCCCCATGTTTGCAGGAGGACCATTGAAGGTTGGACCAAAATGGGAGCTTGGATACTGATGGTATGTTGACCCCAGGTTCTGCTTCATCACATGCAAATACTGTTCCTGTATTGCAGTAGCATTAGCAGCAGCAACAACCTGGTTGCTTGCCACAATCCCAGGTCCCCCAGCTGGACCAAGACTCCCAGCCATTAGAGAGCCTCTTCCTGGCCCTGAGCTGATTCCTGGCAATGCTGGGTTTCCCATATTTGCACCACCATCAGCAATACCACTGACAACTTCAACACTCAAACCACTGCTAGCCATCATAATGGTTCCAGGTTGCATCCCAGAAGATCCAAATACAGCTCCTGGCTGCATACAAAGCTACTCCCATAGTATCAGTAAAACTTTGCAGAAGGCATTTCATGATCAGTGTCAGAATATACACAACCTCAGAGGATATCACTGCAGTAGATTCTGAAACAAGAGCAGCTTGTTACAATTATCCATCAGGATCATGAGAAAGCAAGACTGTGAGAGGACCACAGCATCTACAAGGATGTCCAAATCCAAATGTTTACAAAAGTCCAAATCAAACCTGCAAGGAGAGAATTGGCTGCTGCTGTTGCAGAACTGCATTCCGGCTAAAAACTTCCATGAAGGTGGCTGCTGCTATCATCTCCCTCTCCCTATCTTTGGCTGCTGAGATAGTAGTTGCACCCAAAGCTCCTTCCCCCACTCCAAGACCTACACCAAGTGCAATAGCAGAGCTCATAGGAGACCCTGGAACAGAAGGCACCTGGGCAGCCCTGCCGCTACTTCCATAGAGAGCCCCAGGGGGCAGAAGTGACATATTTTGGTTGTAAGACTTTGCTCCATAAAGTCCTGCAACAAAGAAAGGATGTTGGTTGACCTGCTGCTGTGCATCAATGAAATGTGCAATCCAGATATGAGATGCACAGCGCTTCCATGGCTGCTGTGGTGGAATGTTTGAGAAAGGAGATACCTGCATCAACACATCCCTTTGTCAAGGGCTCTGGGAACTTATATACAAAGTCAATAATTAAATAGTATAACCCAACAAAAAACCCCTACAAAAGCTCTAGTCCATACAATGCAAACTGCTTTATTTACATTGCTCTTCAAAAGCTCAAAATCTGAGTGCAGAAGAAAATGTAGGGCAAGAATTTACCCTTGGTTGTGGGTTTTTATCTACTGAAGAAGAACCAGTCATGGAAGCTGCAGCTACTGGGAAGTAACTGCATGATAGCAAGCACATCTCAATATAGGAGCTGCTGTGCTGAAGCAAGACCAGTACAAAACAGAGGTTAAGAAGAGACTGCAACAAGAAGCAAACCACCACAACTTACCCAAGAGAGGACATAGCTCCTGGCCAACCAGTCATTCCTGGAGAAATGGGTGAAGCTGCTGATGAAGCCAAAAGAGAGGATGCCACTGCACACAGTCAGACCATTGAGGCAGCTGACATCCAGATTTCTCCACTTAAATCCTGAAATTTTAAATTTTAGAATGCGTGACAGCAAAGTTCATCAAGCAAATTCAAACCTCAAACCATACTAAAAAACTATAGCCAGTTTGAGTTTGAAGCAACTCACAAGCTTTTTCAGATTTTGGCAGTCTTGACTCAGGCTTAACACCTTTACTTGCCCGTTGTGGTGGAGGTTTGCTTAAATCAGTTCTCTCTCTATCCTTGCTTCTTTGCTCCCTTTTCATCTCTCTCTCTGTCTCTTCTCTGTCTTGCTGCTCTTGCCTCTCCTCTTTGTATTTTTCACTCAACCCACTTCCAACTGGAGAAAGGACACTCAAATCCACCTGGATAAGGAAAGAAATTTGCACAATCAGATAGTTACAATCAACAAGCAACATCATTTCACAAAGAGAACAGAAATGCCTTGCAAACCATCTGACATGCACCAGACTGTACACTAAAGTCAGGAGTTGTTGGCATACCAGAGGTTTTTCTTGCCCTTTGTCCACTGGTACTCCAGCAACACCATTGTTCCTCTCATGGACCAAAGACACTGCAGCTGCCTTTGTTGGAGGCGCCTGCAGAGAAACAAAAGCCTTCTCAGACAGGTGAAGCAAGCTTATATGCCACATGAAAGGAAAAATAGACTTCTACAAAGGAAGCAAGAGGATGAAGTACAACTCACCATCAAATCAATGTCGAATTTGTTGACTTGATTAAACTCACCTTCAGGAGTTAGTTGCACAGATCTAAAGAAACACACATTTGGATCTCCATTAAGCCAGAACAAAAACAGAAGGTTCCTTAACCATCATGTGCACTGAGTAGCACAACTAGAATGCATCTTGAAGGCAAATCAATGCACACAGGCATACAATCATCATCACTAACCTCTTCACAACATCCAATTGTTTTGCTGAATCACTAAGGAGAGGACTGCTGGTGGTTCCTGCATCCACCTCCTGGATGTCTAATATTGCAGCTGCCAATTTGGCAGATTCAGGATTTCCATCAAAGGGTAGCAGTACGTAGCTCAAGTTTTTCTCATTAGATGATGAAGTAATGGCCACATCTCCTTCAGCATTTTTCTTCTCAGGCGTCTCATGTTTATTTTCCCCTGTAATTTTAGGTTGTATTGATAAAGTTGATACTGACAGGACTGGTGTCCCTCCAGGACTACTGGGAGCAGGTGTTGGACTGCTTCTATTGCCAGTTGCCTCATTTTTCACACTTCCCTCTTCTTCTGCAATACCTACAAGGTGCCGCTCTTCAACTTGGTCAAGCTCTGTAGATTCAGGAGCAGCCACCACACCAGGAAGATTTGACAATGCTACATTAGCGGTGCTTGCAACTAAATGAGCTTGTAGAGGCAGCACTCCCTCTTCTGGGCAAGTCCTAACTTGAGGCCATTTCCTCTTTGGAGCTGCTGTGACAACCACCATCACAATTATAAGTCTAGAATAACTCTTTCCATTGCAAGCTTGGAAGTAGTCAAGAATGACCTCCTCTGCATGGTTGAAAGACTTGGGCAACACCAAGATATAATGTGGTGCAAATGAAAGAAGTCCCAACCCCAAATGGTTCACTACTAACAAGGTGGGAAACTGTAACTCAGCAAGAAGAGCATTTGTGGAAAGCCCCTTTTGACAGTGAACAGGCATAAGGATGATTAGAAGGAAAAGGACATTACCCTCTTCAGGGGGCAGAGCAGCAGCAGATGAAGGAGAGGGAGAGAGAACAGGGGATGCAGCTGGTGGTGGTGAAGCTCCCAATGGCACTGTAGATGTAGTATTAGCAACTGGTGTGAGTAAGGGAGGAGTAGCAGTTCCATTGGAAGGTTGAGCTACAGGAGATGTGATCTGCACTGATGCAGAAGAATATGACTTTGCCTCTGATTTGTATTCAGGTTTTGAATCCATCCTCCAGTCCAATGCAGAAGGAGACGGGATCATTCTTGCAAGATCAAACAAGGCCTCTGCCACTTCAACCTCCTCTGATACTGTCCGTGTAGACACCTGGTTGGACATCAAGACATTGGTTGAACCCTAGCTTGTATGAGTCTCTTTGAACTCACCCTCATCAAAGAAGCTACAGATGCCAACTGGTTTTTAGCTATTCCCCCAAACACTCTTCATCAAACTGCAATATATCATATGAGACGAAGATTCAGACACTGAAGGAAGGGCTTCCTTCTTTACCTTGAGCAGCTTCGTGGCCTTAGGTTTCGATACACTCGGTTTCTGCAGGAGAACATACAAAATGCAAAAATGCAATAAGTAATAATACATCTCCACCCACCAAAGGCCATGAGAAGATATGTGATTAGGAAGAAGAAGAAGAAGAAGAAGAGTGACAGATAAGAATTGTACCACTGTTCTTCTTCTGGGCTTCAGAGCAAAAATGCCCGAGGATGAAGAAAGAGTGCTGGATGGTGCAGGAGTGTTGGGAGAAGAAGAAGCAACTCCTGATGGGGGTGGTGGGTGAGGCAGAATCTCTGGAGCAACTGTTGGAGGCAGGGGTGGTGGTGATTCCTGTGCTCGCTGCTTCAGAACTGCTGCAATTAGTCAGTCGGTCGGTCAATCAGGCATCCAAAAGCTTGGACATGAATTTGTGTACTTTACATATGGGATCTTTGTGTGAACTTTGGAATGAGAGCACACTTAGAAACCCTAGTCTAGACACAACACCCACCCACCTGAGCGTGCCTTTCTGGGCACAGTTGGAAGATCATTCCTCCTCATGCTGATAATTTCCTCAAGCTTCCCTTGTGGCCTTGCTTTCACAGGGCGGCGAGGAATAGGGGCAGGAGGCGGGAGATCATCGTCGTCGTCGTCGTCTTCTTCTTCAGAACCCCCCATTTCCGAATCATGGGTGGTGGTGGTGGGAGTTCTTGTTTCCTCTACCTCATCAGGAAGGTGACTGCGCAATTGGATTGCTTGGATTTCATGCAATCCTTGCCGCTTCCTCTTAATGCGACGAATGGAAACTAAACTGCTGGGAGAAACCGCCAATCGCTGTTGTTGTTTCCCAGAAGACATCATCAGAAGACGACTACTGTTGTTGTTGTTGTTGCTGCTGCTGATGGTATTATCCTTCTTGTGTCTTTCGCGTAATCTTGCGTTGTGAAGAAGACCATCATCCATGGTGTTGGTGTCATCGCCGCCATCCTCACCAACTGGTATCGGAAAAAACAACAACAGCAACAACAACAGAGACAACAAACCAACCCCAACAACCCCAAACAGTCAGACAGACGCCTGCAGCAGCAATTTCATATCTATCAAGGGAGCTTTTTCCGGCAGTGCGCGCATGTCGACGACAAGGGGATCATGATGATCATGATGTTCTGCTCTGCTTCTCTTTTTCCAACAAAAATCATTGGCTGTGGTGTTTTTGTGTGTAACAAGGCTCAACCTGCGACGACGGCGGCAGCGGCGTCTTTGAATCCGCTCGTGCGAGGACGGCGAGGTGCAGCAATATTACGGTCTGCACCACTGCGGCGGCCGTCTCGCCCTCTTTCCATCATGGTAAGGGAGGAAGGGACGGAGGGAGGGCGCCGCCGAAGAACTCAAACTGGTTGAAGTCTTCTTCTTCTTCCGCATGCTACTTTGGCAGACCACACCATTCTTCTTCTTCTTCTTCTTCTGGCTTGGTGGTGGTGTTGTGCAACCGATCTGCTTGCAATTAGAAAGACTTTCCGATGCATATGGAGGAGATGCAAAATCTGCGAGGGAAGCTGATGATGCTGATGCCAACAACTTAACAAACAAAACCAAAACCCAAAACAAAAAGCCACGACGAGCGAGCAAGGAAAGAGCGACAAACAATCTCTATAAGCTTGCAAACAATCTACAGACCAGGAAAAAAGCGTGCTCTACATGCATCAGCGCTGCTCCAGTACCACCACGACGCACAGAGGGACTCTCACAGCTTGGAATGTAATAGCATCGATCATAGAGACACAGATGCACAATCGAATTACTGCTCGTTATTTCCCGAGATTGCTCAAGAAAGCATCGACTTCCTCTTCTTCATCCCCTCTTCTTCTCCTCCTTCTGCCGCTACTACTTCCTCTTCTTTGTCTCCTGACTAAGCAAACACACCAAATCGGACGTCTCCTCAAAAGAAAGAAGAAGAGTACTTAGAACAACGACAACAGTCCACCGTCACCACAACTACGGTATCAATACAAAACAGAGAGAAGCAAAACAGAAAGCGCAAGAGAAGAAGAGTGTGTCAAATGAAAAACCTGCGAGAGAAAAGGAAAAAAGAAAACACACACACACACAAACAGAAAATGGAAAGAATAGGAAAGGAATGCACAAACAAATCGAGTGAGTCCCTCTCTTCGGCCGCAAAAGGGGAACAAAAACAAATACGACAAAAGGAGAGACACAAATGAGCCAAAAACACACACACACACACAAAAGAGAAACAGAAAAACGGGAAGTGTTGTTGTGTTGTGGGTAGTAGTAGATCAGAAGGAAAGAGAAGAGAAAGACGACAGGTGCAGCAGCAGGAAAAGAGCGGAAGGTGCAGGAAAAGTGCACTCCACGACCACGACTACGGCCGCGCTCTGCGCTACCACGACGGCGACGACAACCGGCCTCTTCGAAAAGCACCCCAATCAAATGGGACCATGCGCTTTGACCGGCCGTAAACATAGTTTAAAAAATAAAGAATAGAAAAAAAAAACCTAAATAGGACCTAGGTAGTTAGGTACCTACCAGCCTTTTTTTGGCTAGAAATATATATGTACAAAAAGCGAAGCTAAAACTTAAGAATTGCTAAAATCAAGTGCATTTTGAGGATTTCAACAGCCATAATTCAACCATTTTTAAAAAATAGCCAGATTTCCATACATGGTTCACATATGTAGCCAAAAATATACAATGATGTTTTAAAAATCTTATTTTCATATTTAGCTTGTATCCAAATTTGGCTAAATCTTCTTGTGGGTTGTTCCCACTTTGGCTACATAACAAAATTGACAAAAATAACTCTGGTACTGCTAGATACTAAGTACCTAGCAATGTTTTTTTCTTTTTTTCAATTTTCGGATATAGCCAAAGTGGTGATGAAGATTTAGCCAAATCTGGCTACAAGTAAAATATGAATATAAAATATTTTAAGCATACTTTCTTTATTTTTGGCTAGCTACCATTTATAGAAATCTGGAAGTTTTTCTTAAATTTTGGTCGAATCATGGCTATTGAAAAACTCAAAAACCACTTATTTTGCACCTTTTAAATTCTTAGTTTCGCTTTTTGGATATATATATCCAGCCAAAGAAAGGGCGGATAGGTAGGTATTAGGTACCTTCGGATAAAAAAAGAGAAGAAAAGGAAAAAACCAAACCTTCCTTCCTTCTTCTTCTTCTTCATTCATGGCCAACTCTTTTAACTGCATTTACCTGCCACGGGGAGTCCCTTTCTTTCCACTAGGTAGTAATGGGGCAGGTCAAGATTATTAAACTCAACGTTTTTTCTTTCACCTGTCCTGATGGTGCATGGCTATTTCTTCTCTTTGAATTCCTATTTTTTTATATTTAGGAGGCCTGGGGTGAGTTCGGAGTCCCGGGTCATGGGTCGGGGGTCGAGGGTGAGTTGAGAATCGGGCGCAAGTCGGGAGTCTTGTGGGAGTGTGGAGGGGTGGGGGCCAGAGGCGAGGACCCTTCCCCTTCTCTCTCTTTCTATCATCCATTCAGTTTCAGTTGTTTTTTGTTTTCCTTTGTTTTTTGCTTTGGTTCTATTCATGAGTTTTTTTAATGAAATTTTTTGTGAAATCGAAAATTTGGCGATTTTCCCTGAAATTTAACAAAAGTAGTGGAACGTGCACTAGAAAAAACACAATCCTCCAAAAAACCATCCAAATTTCAATGGTAAAAATGACAAAAATTGTGGAAAAAAATCACTGGTTCTGTTTGACGGGGTGAGAAGGTGGTGGGGCTAAAGGTAGGTGTGAAATGAGTAGCATCACTTGTAGTAGTTATTTGCTTGTTTACTTTGGTGATGATATGTACACAAGGTGGTGTTCGAGTTCTGGGGATGTTGTTATTAATGCAGAAAAACCTGTGACAGATTTTTGTTTGTTGGCCTTGCCTTGGTGGGCAAGGATATTCTGTTTAGATTCCTTATTGAGTATAGTAGCTTAAGGGATTTTAGCCCCTAGATAGTAGGTCTATTTTTATACTGGGATTTTTGAAAGATGATATTTTGGCTTGTGTTGACACTTGAGATTAGTTATAGAGTTATGATATCTTGAAGGATTCTGGTTTCTTTTAAAGGATTTTTTTGAAGATTATATTTTTGCATGGTGAAATATTTGAATTTCCATAATTCTTCACTTGCCTTAAGATGCTTTTTAATGTAAATGGCAAGGCCACAGTGTGACACACCCCTTGTTTTGATAAGTAGGCTAGTGATTCATAGCATGGCATGGCAACGACATTCATTTTTTATGCTTGTCTTATTTGACTTCTTCCCAGATATCAGTCTGACATTCCACCAAAAGCTGTTTCTTTAAAATCTTCTGATTTGACACTTGACACATCCCTCCCCCCCCCTCCTCCTCCCCACCTCTCAGTTTGTGTGTGTGTGTGTGTTTTTAAATTTATATATATATAGACATGTAGCCAAAGTGACAATCATCCAAATGAAGATTGATTCAAATTTGGCCATAAACCAGATTCAAAAGTTAACAAAATTCGAGCATGCATGTCTATTATTAGCTACATACAGGAACCTAATGCAAAAATCTGGCTATTTGCAATAAACCAAGGGTTTTAAAAATCATATTCCTTGGATTTATTTATTTTAAATGAGGATTTTGGCCACAGTTGGAACTAGTTAATAAGGGGGAAAGCCCCAGGGTGGGGAGCGGGTGCCTTCTGAAAATAAGGGGCGTGAGTAGTTGACCCCACATTTTTGGTATGTCCCCCACCCGGGGCATTTAGTATCTACCCTTTGTAAAGGGGGGATAATCATGAATCTAAGTGCCCTCCAAATACACTACGAAATGTCTCAGAGTGGACCGCAGTTTAACAAATAAACCGGAATGCTCGAAAACTATCCACTGCGGCTATTATGAGGCATGCGCCCTAGGGTTCATTCTTGCTCCTGGTTTGTGTTTATGGGTACGCCAAGATCACCTAGTGGGAAACTAGGGTGCACTATGCACCTCAAATTCCATAGCAAAAGGTCCATAGGTAGTAGTAAGTCTACTAACAACCAACAACATAATGGCAATTAAATGAATAAATAAGTTCAGCTTGGAAATGAACCTTCATTAATATTGAATTTCCATGACAACATGAATTCTTGACATGCAAAAAGTTCTCATATTCATCTTTCATCTTCAACCCTTGATTTAGTGTGATTATGCCTTATGTATATGTACTTATGACCAATATAACTCCTCAATTTAATGGCATTTGTTGAATAAATTTGATGATAGTCTACATCAAATTTATT
>Ga0116227_10001915_pt1 | contig 47413 bp, 35 predicted proteins | sample S1TSphgellanicum_FD_89693 | JGI IMG/M metagenome (GOLD analysis project Ga0116227, IMG submission 89693) | Host-associated microbial communities from peat moss isolated from Minnesota, USA - S1T2_Fb - Sphagnum magellanicum MG | ecosystem: Host-associated > Plants > Peat moss > Unclassified... | reverse complement strand
TTTTTTTTTTTTTTATTTTTTTTGTTTTTAAAAAGGAGATGTGGTTTGAATTTTTATTTTTATTAATAATCTCAATAATTACCCCCCCCCCCCCCCCCCCCCTTATCCCCTCTTTCAGTGGTATATGCAAAGCAAGGACATTTTATTAAATCTCAGTATGAAATGCTGAGTTTCAACATTTAAACTCAGCATTTCACAAGGTTTGAGAGTAATTATAGAAGTTGTACAGGTAGGAGCAGTGAAGATATATGTAGCAGCAGTGGAGGCGCTCAGGAAAATGGAAAGACAGGATGAAACTCAGGTTACCACCAAAATTGGTGGGCAAACTAGTTTGGGTCCTAGTTATTTCACTTTGTAAAATTTTCATTCCCAGTTAGAGGAGGATGCTGTGTTATGTGGAAACTGGCCGTTCTCGCCCCTTAATCGTGGGACTTTATGGATATCTCTAATGTGATTCTGAAATTAGGTCTAAACTACTAATCTGTGGAAAGAAAGTACTGTGCCTGCTACTCAGGTTTGTTAGGCGATAATAATTGCTGAAGAAAGAAGTGGGTTTTGAAAAAAGCAACTTGGTAGTCTTGTCCACCCAGCCATGTTCAAAGTGTTTTAGAGAACAGTGGTGGGTGAAATTAGTCCTAAACTAATGAAGTTTGTTCAGCTTTTTAAATCCCCAAAGCTGCATCAGTCCAAAAATAACAAATTTCCACACTGTAAGAGTTGAAAGCTGAAACCTCCTCTTATACATCCGGAGTAGTGATGTTTTGTAAAGTTTTCATGTCATGTAAAATCCCTCCCCCCCCCCCCCCCCCGGGCTTTTACCCTAACATAAATGAATCCATGGCTTTAAAATGTGGCACTTGTTAGTAGCAAGGTATGATACTAGCCTCAAGAGCCAAAGGAAGACACTTAATTCACCCTTGTAGAGAAATATAACTTCTTGCCCTTTTCAACTGTTCTCGAATTCTTCTTCTTCTTCTTCTTTTTGAAAATCCTCACAATGTAAGTTTGGACACTGAAAGATGTGTAGTATTTGTATACTCAAAGAGTGCCATGTTTAAAGGTGCAGCAAGTATAAGGTTCATGACTGGGGCCTAAGGTTAACCTAACACACCCATTGCATATTGCATTTTATTGGCACGAAACCTAAACCCTAAAACCCTAAACCTGGGCCTAAGGTTATCTAACACACACACCCATTGCATGTTGGATTTTATTGGCAGGAACCCTAAACCTTAAAACCCTAAACCTGGGCCTAAGGTTTTAACTCACACATTGCATGTTGGCTTTTTTATTTTGCAGGAATTGTTATTTCCAGGAGGGGAATGAGTTGAAAATGGACATGACTCTGGAAACAGGATTTCAAAGGGCATTACAAACATGGGGAAAATGGATGGAGGACAATCTTGACACTGAAAAGACCCATGTCATCTTTAGAAGCTTTTCCCCTGTCCACTTCAGGTAAACCCCTAAACCCTAAACCCTAACTCCCTGCCCAAAGAGTGTGTTGAATATATATTTTTTCAACATGAAAGAATAATAAATTAAAATCAAACCGAGTTCCATCTCAGTACACTTTGTAACACATACTAATAAAAAAGAAGTAATTGTATTTATTTAAATTTGTATGAATGAAGGAACTAGGCCTTACCTCCTTGTGTGATGTGGTTAGTATGGTCTAATAGTCATAATTGAAGGGTATATTTTCAGCATTCAAATTTAATGAAGGTCCCCACAAAGGACTTAGAAGCACTTCACATTACAATGAAGAATTGACCAAAAGCTTGGTTACTAACATCCATTTGGGTGGCTTTGAAGCTCGACGTTGTTGCCAAAAAAACTTAATAATAGGATAATTCAGCAAAGCATTGTATATCCAATTCTTGCATAATTTCCTTCAATAAGGAAGGTGCAATTTGTCTAAGACATTTTGGGGGGTTTTTTTTTTTGGTTTTGCAAGGGGAGGAACATGGAACACTGGGGGCCATTGTGATCAAGAAACTCACCCAATGACCGAGGAAGAAGTGAAGGCTGAAAAAACAGTTGCTCCTTGGACAAATGCAATTATCTTGAATGAGCTTGAGAAGAACGAGAAAAAGGATATTATTTCATTTCTTGATATCACAACGGCCTCAAATTATAGGTCGGATGGGCATGGGGCTTTGTACCAAAAAAACTATACCCTAGTACCCACTCCTAGGAATAGGCAAGATTGTAGCCATTTTTGTCTGCCCGGAGTTCCTGATACTTGGAACGAACTTATGTTTGCAACCTTGCTTGCAAGAGGGAAACGGAATTGGAGAAAGCCTATTAGCTATTAGGGTTTTAAAGTTTTTTAAAACTAACAATCCTTACACACATATATTGCCCCTCTACATTGTAGCCATATGTATTTCACCATTCATCCAACCCTTACTTTTGGGTTAACTATTAATTATAAATCTACTTGATCTTTGATTTCAATAGTTGTATTTGATTGATGCAAAAAAGCCAAAATTAATGATTCATGAAGTATGTTATTGTTTTTTTGGGGACCTCATCTCTTTCATAATAAATTGCATTGCACCTCAGCAAGGCATAACATGGTCTTGAACTTTGCTCCTATGGAGGTATTGAAAGAGTGCCAATGTTGAGACTATTTCACTTTATGGCCCTTTAAGTCGATGAAATCATGGTTGTATGTTTTTTTTTTATTCAATTGGAATCCACAAAGGAAGTTGGAACTTGGAGGTGGCACATTGAGTGTGGCTTGCCCACCATAGTAATAATCATATAATCATCTAACATTTATCTTAAATACAAGAATGTGATTCATCTACATTACTTTCATGTGATTAGCAAAACAAACTACTACACTATCTTATTCTCATGAAACTTCACAATCCACATTCCTATTTGTGCTATTGACACATTTGCAAAAACAAATTCAAGACTAAGCTATAAGTTAACAAACTTCCTTAAGATAAGTTGTGCAAGTGGGGTCATATTGCAATACAACCAAAATGTAACAACAATGCAACAATATTGTGTTAATACCTTAGAATATTAAATTGGCATCACCTTTTATGTAGTTATGTTCAAAGCTTATAAATGTATATTCACCCTTGTTACCCAATTTGGAGATGACTTAACCTTTATTTTCATCCCTTGGTGTGTTGGTGAGTGTTATTCCTTTAATTCACCATCTAGAGTAGAGGTCATTCTTTCCTTACATAATTGGAATGTTTATAGCAAATGTGATGTGATGAACCTCATTTGCCAATTTCCAATGGGTTTTTATTTTCCCTTTGATGACATTTTACAAGAAAACATTATTGTAAAAAGGGAGAAGTTACAATGGACAAAGAAAATATAATCTTGAAGAAGAAGCCCCATTATGTTTAGCATGATGTTTGTGCCTTTCCTATTATGTTTAGCATGATGTTTATGCCCTCTTGCTTGTGTAGAAGCTTTTGTTCAATGTTTTTTGAAAATGTTCCCCATTCCTACCTCTTTTGATCATGATTTTTTTCTTATTTTGCTTCACATCATGATTGTAATCATATTCATTATAAATGAGTCCCTAGAATAACAAAGTTTAATGTATACATTTTTGTATGTGGGCTAGGTTTTTTTTTTAATGTGAAACAATTTCACAATTATGTTATAAACTAGTCACAACTGTTTTTTTTTTTTCTTGAAACATTCACAAGAAGAAAAAATGATTGTTTCATTAATTTTTTGCAACTAAAAAATATCATTTGTAATTATTTTTCAGTTGCAAATGACAACTAATTGAAAAAATAAAAAATAATTAGAAATGACATGTGTCCTCAAGCAATTTGTCCAATTTTAAAACATGTATCACACATCAACTACTTAAACTGTAATTGCAAAGATAGTTGCATAACTACATCTAAATCTATACATATGGATGAAAACATATATTTATACCATATATACATGTTGCATACATATTGTTATATGCAATTGAATGTCATGTGCAACTTATCTTACACAATTACACAAAGTTTACAAAGTTTAGTTACATGTGTTACATGCACCTAAAAATGAGTTGCAAACATCAATTGCAAAAACCTATTTTTTTTACTAATGTAAAGCAATTGTAAAAGATTTTTTTTAATTACAAAAATTGGTTACAAATGATAATTTTTCTTCTAGTGATTGAAGTTATAATTTTCTTGAATTGTATTTTTGAAATTATTTCTAGATTTTGACCTTAAATAATAAGGTTATGTTTCCATGACCTTCACTAATCCATTATTTTTATTATTTTCATTCAAATAGTTAAGGTGTTTATGTAAAATTTTGAAATGCTAGCCCCATTATTCTAGTAGAATTCTTGTTATTCTAATGGTTCCCCCCCTTTCACCCAAACTTGCTAATTTGAAAACACCCACTAAACTCACAAATGTGAATCACCTTACCTCAAAATGTTCGTTGTAGGAGTGCAAAAATGTTACAAAATGATCTATAATCACATTGATTATCTACATCTAAAACTAGTACTAGGTGGTGAACATAGAAATCCTTTTGCCATCATTTAATCAAATTAATTATAGTTGGATAAAGGGTGAGTGGAAAACATGAAAATGTACATTAAATAAACTTGTAAAGTGAATATTATAATTACAAATTATTGTGTTAGTTTATTGGCAAGGATATTGATTATTAAAACAAAGGTTGGGAGTTCAAAATTCCTTATTCTTTCGCCAACCCAACATTATATCTAACCTCAAGCAAAAACACCTTAAACTTAACCCATTGGGTCAAGTCTTCTATTAAATCCATTCAACCTTGGGTTTTCCTAGCTAAACTCATCAAAGCAACTTTTGTGTTAAGTTTTTTCTCATTGGAACTTGTCAAGTTGAGTATTTAGCTTCAACCTTGGATTCAACTAGAACCCCAAAACCAATGAACATTAGTTATAATAATCTTCTTGTGTTTCCAACTTTAGTTTTAATTATGACAATCTTCTTGTTTGGGGGTTTTGGGTACCATATTTAAATATTTATTCAAATGTCACAAATGTGACTATGAATAATTTATTAGTGGTTCATTCCTTTGGTGTGTTTTGTAGGCAAATGGGGTAGCAACAAGTTGGACAAGCTCATTGCTTGATTTGGAAAGATTTTTAATTTTAGGTGCAATGTTATAGTTTCAAACTAACATCATCTAAGTTGACAATATTGATTTCTTTTTCACCGTTTTATGCCACAATAGGGCTATGGGGCATCTCAACATAATAAGATTGTTCAATTTTTTTCCTACACACAGAAATATATTCAATTATTATTCAATGAATTGTTCTTGCTATATTGAATAGTTTTGTAATTGCATATTATTGACCCCATTACTAACTATGATTAACTTGGTCATATAATATGTAATTAGGTGTATGCGCTCTAAGGTGGCTCATGTTTTGAAAAAACAAAATCCACAAAAATCCATTCTACAATATTAATTTTTTTTAAAAATCCTAATACCATGGGTTCAATGGTAATAAATTCCATATATCAAAAGCAATAAAGTCTATATTAATAGAAGTTCACCTACATATTCCAAATATATACATCTCTAGAAAAAAAAATTGAAATTTAAGAAAAAAAAACTATGTTAGGGACTTATGAAAATATGGTTCAATTTTGACCATTCAAAGGTCCCTAATTAAAGTTTGATTATGATTTTTGAGGGAAGAATTTCACAGAAAGGTTTATTATTTGATGTTACACCATATATTGAATCCCTATAAATAATTTGGAATTGAATTCAATATCAACCTTTTTATTTTCTACCATTCTAATCTATCAACCTTAAGGTTTATGTTTATTGTAAACTTCAATGAATATTCTATTTGGTCAATGATTAGTATAAATTCTTGTCCACCCATCTAGCTCAATTAATTTTGTTCGGTTCTTGTTAGTTATTTCTAATTGTAACTTCATCCCTTTATTTTTTGAGTGTTGTTTTGAATTTATAGGTTGGAAATTAGAATGCATGTGATATTTGAAAAGGTAAGTTGATTGATATGTCCAAACCAAATTCTTAAGCCTATTTTGTTATTTTTAAGATAACATGTGGATTATGGCCATCCAAAAATAACAAATGTCTGTTGGTTGTAGAAATTCCTATTGACATATATCTTTTAGAGAAATACACTCTTTAAATAGAAAACTTGTTGTCCATGCTTTATTTTGCATTGTCATTTTATATTATAAAATATGATGTAATCATCATGTAGTCTTTTTGCCTTGGAAAATGTAAAACATTGGTATACCCAAGGGCAAGCCCATCCTTGGGTGGTACCATTAGGAACATCACACCTTGATTTTCCTAGACCCATCAAACTTTGAAAAATCACAGGAAACACTTAAACAATTTTTTTGTAACTTTTTTCAATGAGTACATTTATTAGGTTGCATAGATTTTGAAATTTCAATAATCTTAAAAATATTGTGTATTTTGATGTTCCTAATCATTGAATCTTTTTAAAAAATCAAGAACATAATGTTGGTTCCTTTCCTTGAACTTTTTGGTTAAAAACACAAATTTGAAACATGATTTGAGAATTTTGTTGAATTTTTTTTTCATAAGGTAATTTGGAAGTCATTCTATTTTTATGTTTTTATTAGGAAATTAATTGAATAAGTATAATTTAGTTATGAATTTTCAAAATTAAGGCTTTCAATTCCTAAAAAGGCCATTTTAATTAGGAATACAAACTTTTTAACAATTTCCAAAAACAATTACTTCAAAATAAACTTTAAGCTATATATTAGTCCATGTAATTGATAAACATGAGGAAAACATAATTTATAGTTGTGAAATCATTTAAAGTAAAGGGCACAAGAAAATGATTTGGATGATATTGGTTCTTTAACCATTTATTGAAGTGGTTCTTAATGGTACCATCCAAGGATGGGTTTGCCCCCAACCCGTTGCATTTTATCACACAATTTATAGTTGACCACTTTTAAACTTGCAAATTGTGTTATTAATGATATTTGAACTTCCTTTGGCAAAAACTTTGTTTTTTATTACTTGCCCATGTGGATTCCTATTTCATTTGCATTTGATATATGAATTGTAATGTAATTGTGTTGATTGTACAATATTTGTAAATTGAACTAACAAAAGAGTTGCATATTGAATTTATAATCAAACCTTGTGCTATATATGTAGACTTCAAGTCCTTCCACTTGTCAAATAATCAATTCAAGTGGTCTACACTTGAACCAATATCACTAGTTGTTCCTTGTTATATCATATTCAAATGGTGTAAACCTTATTTGTGTGAGCTCTATTACCTTCATCTTCAACTATTGTAGGGTTATTCATATATCACATTCTTGCATAGTTAAGGTCTTCACAACTATATCTATATCCTCCTCATCTATTAACACACTTGTTAACTTGACCTACTTAGACCTTGTCTTGTGATTTAAATAGTTAAAAAGGGAGCTCATGATTGGTATATTCCATTACTAACTTGTTTTCCACAATGAAAATGTTTTTTTTCCAATGACATCCATAGTTTCCTCCAATGCCTCAATTGTTCAAATTGGCTTGTTGTTATAGGCGCCTTATTAACATGTGGTGGTTTTTTTCTTATATGTGATGGAAGTTGAAGGGTCACATTTTCCTTGTCCAATGTTGGCAAGTCCAACGTGTTACTTCATTGCCTATAAGACACATTTAGGTTCATGCTGGGCCCAACCTCCAACAAGTGGAGGGTTTAGACTTTGGTCCTTCTAGAGGTATGCCCTCCTCTTTTTTAAACACAACTAAGGAATAGAAAAAATGGGTTAGTCCAATGTTAGTAATTCATGTGATTTTAATGGTTCAATAGAGAAAATAACAATATAGAAGTTTGAAAAGTTATCTTCCCACACTAAGTTTATATTAATAGTTGTTGTGCAAGTTATGGGTATGTTCATTTCAATGTGCAATTAATATAAGCTAGTTGGAATGTGACCTTTCTTGGACGCAATGCTCTAGAATGTGGGATTACAAATTGTGAAATTGAATGTTAATATAATAATTTCTCAAACTTCTCATTATAAAGATTGTTTACAACTTTAGTCATTATTTCCTTAAATGCATTTGACACTTTCAAATTTGGTTTTTATAATGTTACATCTACTTGTAGTTATGTTTTTCCCTTTTTTTTAATTTTGAACTTCTAGATTTGGTTTCTAGAATTCTACAATTATTTTCCTCTTCTAGATGCTCAACTTTTAGAGATGATTTTTGCAATTCTACATCTACTTTTAGTTGTGAATTTTCCTCTTCTAGATGCTCAATTTTCAAATATGATTTTTGCAATTCAACATCCATTTTTAGTTTTGACCTTTCCTCTTCTAAATACTCAATTTTCAAATATGATTTTTGCAATTCTACATCTATTTTTAGTTTTGACTTTTCCTTTTCTAAATGCTCAAATTTCAAATATGTCAATAACCCTTGTATTCTAGTTCTCAACATTACTACACTACGAACTAGGATTTTGAAAAATTGAAAAGAATAAAAGTAAGAAAATTGGTGTTCAAATGAATTATGTTTTAAAAGCAATAACTTATTCTTGTCATGTTTTGTTTTGGGAGGAATGCAAAGTGTGCACAAACATTGAAGGAAATTTACAAGGTGTACTCCATTATGTTACTTGAATTTGTATGAGGGTCAAAAAAATTTAAGATGTAAAAACTACTATCACACCACCATCCTTTTGTATTTTTTTAAAATACTTTTTACTAATCATGTGTCACCATCAACATGGACACAACGTGGATGATAATGAAAGTTCTAGATATATGGTAATATAATCTATCATACTTTCAAATATTTATCATTTTTTTATTCATTAAGATCATGGGAATCAAAATATATAATATGATTAAACTACATTCATGATTATCTCTACTTTCTACTTTGTCTTGGGTGGTACACTTCAAAAACAATTCCACCTAGGATTCATATATGAAATGATGTTTGTTGCTAGATTTAATTGCCTTTGATCATCTTTGTGTATGGTAAGATTGTTAGGGTTTCTTGCACATTTATGATTAGTTACATGGCCTTTATTAATGTGACAAACCAACCTCCATAATCAAATGCCTCCTTTCTTTTTGCAGGACTAATTTTAAAAACTTGGTCCAAACACACACACCCACAACCAATTGCTGAAAACACCATCCAACTATGTTCTGTCTTATTCATGACGATTTCGATGCATTAGAATGTTACAAGTCACAACCCATCACCAAACATAGCCACACTCAAGGGTTTATTTGCTCCAAAAGAATTATATTGTCCTCCATCCACACCAATAAATGAACACAAAAATTCATTTTTTGATTAGAGGTGGAAAAACATCCAAACACAACATTTCAAGAATGGGTGTAACTTGATGTAATTACACAATTACTTAGGTAATTGTTTAAAGAAGTAAGTTGAGTGGTAGGATTCTATAATTTGGTCATGGTGCATTGATTTTCACATATTAATTTATGTGGAAGTCATGTGCATCATGTGATTATGTTTCCTTGTGATTAATTGTGCAATCACATGGGGGGGAACCATGTGATTATGTTTCCTTGTGATTAATTGTGCAATCACATGAGGGGGGGGGAACCATGTGATTATGTTTCCTTGTGATTAATTGTGCAATCACATGGGGGGGAACCATGTGATTATGTTTCCTTGTGATTAATTGTGCAATCACATGGGGGGGAACCATGTGATTTTGTTTCCTTGTGATTAATTGTGCAATCACATGGGGGGGGAACTATGTGATTTTGTCTCCTTGTGATTAATTGTGCAATCACATGGAGAACCATATGGTGGATAAACTTTAGGAAGTTTCTTAACTAGTTTCCTTTTTGTTGGTATATAAGTGGGTGTTTGTGACCTTGAGAAGCACCTTCACTTGTACAAAGTTATTATATGAATGCAAAGTTTGTTAGAATTGAAGTTTTGATTTTGAAAGGCTTTTAGTTTTGAATGGTTTTGGTGTTGTTTGTGTTTAGTTCATGGTAGGAAAATGGTGAAGCTTGCATAGATAATAGAAAGGTGAAAGAATAATTTTACAACCAAGAACATAGATTTCATAGCTATGTAGTAATCATACATAGTTTTGGTTCCAAACTCGTTCGTGTTGTACATCTTTTTGGGTTTGGAACTGAAACTATGTATGATTACTACATAGCTATGAAATTTATGTTCTTGGTTGTAAAATTATTCTCTCACCCTTCAATTGTTTATGCAAGCCTCACCATTCTCTTACCATGAACTAAACACAAATAACACCAAAACCCCTCCAATTATTCATGATATGAACCATCAATTCATCCATAAATTTCATCTAAATTAATTAATTTTTATTAATTTGAATGAAATTTCGGACAGATAGGCCTTTTACTATTGTACTAATCAAAAGCCTTTCAAAACCAAAACTTTAATTCTAACAGACTTTGCATTCATATAATAACTTTGTACAAGTGAAGGTGTTTCTCAAGGTCACAAACACTCACTTATATACCAACCAAAAGGAAATTAGTTAAGAAACTTCCTAAAGTTTATCCACCACATGGTTCCCCATGTGATTGCACAATTAATCACAAGGAAACAAAATCACATGGTCCCCCCATGTGATTGCACAATTAATCACAAGGAAACAAAATCACATGGTCCCCCCATGTGATTGCACAATTAATCACAAGGAAACATAATCACATGGTCCCCCCATATGATTCCACAATTAATCACAAGGAAACATAATCATATGGTGCACATGACTTTCACATAAATTAATATGTGAAAATCAATGCACCATGATCAAATTATAGAATCCTACCACTCAACTTACCCCTTTAAACAATTACTTAAGTGATTGTGTAATTACATCAAGTTACACATCAAGTTACATGGGCGTTTGATGACAAATGTTTTTTGAATGGTCAAAAACATATGTGCATCCATTGACTAACCAAGTTTTGCACCATAGAAACATTTGGTTGTAAGCATGCGTTTGGTGACGGGAATGCTTATGTTACAATTACAAAAGATGAATTGAAATTTGAGAAAGAAAGCACATTGTTAAGTCTTAACTTGAGTGCCAAATTAACTACAAACAACTAATAGACCAAATAATAAGAAATTTGAAAACTAAAGGTAAAAAATCACCAAATGTTTCTATAGTTGGTTCTAATTAGTAGCCAAAAACCCAAAAGGATGAGTAAACATTTATACTTTGATATCTGGTTTATAGCCAGATATGGCTAAATCTTTCTATGAATTATCATCATTTTCACTAAATCTTCCTATGGATGGTCCTCAATTTGGTGACCAATAGGTTTTTTTTTTGTCATTCAATTTTTCTAATATTGCATCAATTGTAAGCATCCCAAGAGGGATTTAGCATAAAATGGGGACAAGTTTCTCAAATTGAAAAAAATGCTATTGAAGGAAATGTTCCCAAACTAAAATCCCAATTGAAATGTGGTGAAAAGTTTTGGAATTTTTTTTTCCCTGAAATTTGGTGATTTGACATCTAGGCAAACAGGGAATATGTGATCAGTTATTTATTTATTTAATAAATTGCATTTATGTGAAATTTTGCACCCAAAAAAGGCCTTTTGACCTCTTATCACAAAATTCATAAAAAAAACACTCTTAGTGATAGCAATAGGGAGCCCTAGTTTTTTAGTTTAGAGTTTTGACAAAATTTTGCTATTAAAAAACGAAACGGTTGATCGCCAATTTTTTGCCAAATTTCAACCTGAAAAATATAATTTCAACCTATACAATGGATTTTTCATGGAAGAATGGCCCAAATCCACCAGGTTTAGAAAAAAAATTAAAAATAAAATCATCCAAATCACCAGATTTTTATGATAAGTTCCAATAGGGGTGGTTGGCCAAAAATTATAGAATGAGCCTTACCTAGTCATTTTGACTTTCAAACCTGATATATAGCCAAAAATGGCTAAATATTTTAAGCCATATATAGCAGATTTGGCTACACATCTGATCACCACTTTAATTAAAGCCACATTTTTAGCCACATATTTACCTACTCCTTTTGACTTCCATACCTGATATATAGCCAAATATGGTTAAAACGTTTTAGCCATATATAGCCTGATTTGGCTATATATCTGATCACCACTTTAGCCAGATTTTAGCCAGATCAGATCACCACTTTAACTACAACACAAAATTGATCGCCAAAAAAAAAAGGCTGATCTTGTTCCTTCCACATTTGGGACGGTGTAATAACAAGCGGATGCCAAATGGCGCACACGCAAAGCCCCCATTCACTGACTGTCACACACTTTTTGCTTGTTTTTGGGGCTTCTCCCTACCGGAGAAGGGAAAGCAAGCGGCAAATTGCAGCTAAACAAATATTCGCTTCTCTTCTGCAGGTGGCCCGGTTGCAGCTCCATCTCTCAGCTCTCCCCAAGTGCAGCTCACTCGGTCAGTCTCCATCTCTCCCATGTATAGTACACTCTGTCATTCATTCTTGCTTCTAATTTTTCTTCTTTGGTTTTCATTCTTTGTTTCTTTTTTTGTTGGGCGGTTTTTGTTTTGAAAAGAGTTGGGAGATTTTTGTTTGTTTGTTTGTTCGTTCGTTCGTTCGGACAGTGAGTGCATCAAAACCAAGCCAGCTTCTGGTTTGATACTTACGGTGGTTTTGAAAGCTTGGATGGTCTCCTGAGAATTTTTCCATTTGGTGGGTTTGATCAACTGCCTGCTCTGCACTTGTTTAAAATTGTTCGTTTTTTGTGTGATTTTTTGCATTTGATTTTCATACAACTCCGGCCATGGCAAGGAGCTCATCACCCATCAAGGGCAATGAATGAGATTCCATGACCGCTTGGTTTCTAGCTGGGTGTCGTCTTCTCAATAACACGAAGGCTGATTAGAGTCCAAGTGGGTTATGTGATTGATTTGAGAAATCAGCAGCAGCTAGCAAGCTAGCAAGCACTGATTTCTTTTGTAGGTTTTCTGAATGGTACTCACAAAACCATTTCTTTAGTGGGTTTTCACAATAGTAGCCACAAAAACATTCAGAAAACCCACCATTTCTTTAGTGGGTTTTCTCAATAGTACCCACAAAACCACTCAGAAAACCCACCACAAAAAAATGGTGGGTTTTCTGAATGGTACCATGTTTTGTGCTTTGGGGTGTAAGTACTCTTAGCCTTGGAGTTTTGTGTCAGTGTTGTGATGTGAGGAGGTTCTTTCCTCCACCTTAGCTGATCAGGATTATAAACTTTTTAGTTATGAGAAGGTCTATTGGTTTATGAGGTACATACATATAAGGCAAGTTGAGCTTTGAACTCTTTCCAGTGCTCCTCATGTACTGTAGACAGTGGAGGATTGATGTGAGCTTAGCATAGAGAAGAACAAACTTGATTTCTGTAAGAAAGTTTTGCCAATCATGCATGTTAACAGGCATGGAAACCAGGTTGTAAAGTAATCACAGTGTTCAAGGCAGGAACTGAGCTGCACTCCACAACACTTGGGTGAAGTAAACCTTTCCTAGAAACACTGAATTTTGATGAGTTTAGCTTTGAGCATCTTAATCTCACCTTGACTTGAGATCATCATGAACTGATCAGGATGTGCATAGAATCAGATAGAAAAGCTTTCAGGCACAATGAACTAGTCAACATTCTCTCAGAATTATATGTGTTTTTTGAATCACTAAGTACTGCATCTCTGCTGTCTTATGGGCTTGAAGGCAAGAAAATTAAGGTTTCCTGAAGCTGGATACATTATTTCTGTGGCTACTAGTATCACGAAGCTGGGTGCTCATGAGCTTGATGTCGGATGTTTCTTGCAGATTCTCAAACAAATTGATGTGAGCAGCTGCTGCTTTTTTTTTGTAGCTACCTCTTTCTTCTTCCAATGGGTGTCATGATGAAGGTTGATGCTGTTAAGCTTCTGAATTCAGCACAGAACTTAGTCCTTAGGAAGAAAGAATCAGGGCCTGCAACTGGGAATGAAGTTTCCCAGAATAGTACCACTATTGGCTTGCAGCTTCCCAATGATGAGGATAGTACTGCCATGCTCCCTGATGCTGAGCAAGTGATAAAATTTGACGAAAACCAACAAGCTGGTGCTGGACCAGCTGGTTGTGCACTTCCAGAATTCATTCCCTATACTCAAACACTTCCATGGCATAGTGCTCCTCGGAATCTCTTCTCTCGATTCTTTCCTAGGTATGGCAACTATTGTGGTCCAAATTGGTCAAGTGGGCGTGAGTCAGGTTCTTTAGTGTGGGACAAGAAGCCTATTGATTGGTTAGATCACTGCTGTTATTGCCATGACAAGGGATATGACAGTTACAGTCAAGCAGACTTGTACAATGCCGATGTTGAATTCCTCAACTGCTTGCAAAATATACCAGAGGTTGAAAGGAAGAATCTTCCTGGAGCTTATCGCAATCTCTACATCCTTGGTGAGTTTGAGAATATTCTAGCTTCCCTAGATTGCTCTACCAGTTACATGTTGTAAATTCAGCTGGTCATGGTTCTTGACTGAGAATTGGAATCATGGGTAATTGGACAAAGCATGTACCTACTTGAGATCTTGAGAATCATGGGTTTGGTGATCAATGGGTTTGCAGGGTTGCAAAGGTTCCTGATACCTTACAGGCAATTGGTTCTGAAACGGAGTACTGAAAAAGGATCAAAGCAGTCCCAAGACCTCTCCCACAGCCCAATGCAAGCACTTGATCAGAACATTTCAAAGATTGAATCAGATCACACAGCTTCTTGACAACAATTTGAGACATTGAAAGTTCAATTTCCAAAGGAACTCTTTAGCTCTTCAACAACAGACATTGCAAGAGGAGCCGGTCCAGTAATTGCTGGAAAGTGTGTGTCTATAGGAGAGTCTGTCAATGGGTCTGTCATCAAAGGACAAGACTAGTAGGTTCATGTATGTCTATAGGGGGGGGGGGTGTGGAGTGACACCACGATTGCTACTGGCTCTGGCAACACTCACAAAGTAGTGCCTGTAGCCCATTGCTTTAGGTGCCAACAGATTTAGTAGACTTATATTTGTGCGGTTCATGCGCAATTGACTGTAATTGAATTTAATTTGATGCTTTAGAGCTATGTGTTATGGATTGCCTGACATGTTTTTTTAGCTCCCATTTTCAAAGGTAATAGTTTCCAGTAACTGTTCTGGAGAAAATGCAGTTCTCCATGCTTGAATTATACAAAAGCTTCATATCCCTTTACCTTGACTTGGAGATTATGATTTGAATCCATCATCCCTTTGTGCACAATCGATATATCTAAGGGCGAGGTTTTTATTCTTGAATTGAAGCTTGTGGGTCAAGAAGCCCTTTACTTTCCCACTTTTGGGGCATCAGGATGACTAAGTTGAATTGTGCCCTATAAGAACTTGCTTCTTTTCACTCAAGGACTTTGGAAGATGATTATGAGTGCATTGAACCATCTTGTACACAATTAATGTCCAAGTGCAAGGTTTTAAGCATGCATGTCAAGCCCATTCCTTTCTCACCCTTGGTGATGGGATGACTAAGTGGGGTAGCTCCCCTTTGAACCCAATGTGTCTCAAATGAAGTGAAGCAAGTGCATGTTGAAACAAATTGTGCCAAACGAGTATAATTGACCTAAACTTTTGAAAAGCATTGAGCAATGAGATGCAAACAAATTCATGTTGGGATAAGAATACCAAAACAACTGAAATGAGCCCTCAAAAGATTGAAATGAAGCTGGTAGGCTGAGGCTAAAGAACTCTCTTTATACAAAAGATATTAGGTCTTAGGGTTTGTCACACTAAAGCACATATCTAGCTGCTCAGTTACACTGAATCCAATGGCGTATATTTTTCCATCTCACAAATTTTATGCCCCATAATATGCACCCAAGTTTTTCAATCAGCTTTTGTTTTCCATTTTGCCACTGAAACGCTTGTCCTACCTTTTATTTCTCTTTTAAAAATTTCTTGCAGGTCCTTGGACCACTAATTCATGCTTGCATCTCCTTAACCAGGCTCTACATGAAATCCAGAACCTGGATAAAAAGCCTACCATACTCTTAGGGTTGAATCGGCATTTTTTTTATGGGTATTGACAAAACATATTATTATCAACTGTTGCTTGAGAATGGGGAGCAATATCCTCCATGAATTTTAGTTAAGAAAGACATCAATGTTGTTCTACATTGAGAGAGGGATGACATGTCAAGTGAAATGAAGTAGGTTGAATAACTTTGTGTGTTCCACTTGTTCCACTTTGGTCACACATAAGAAAAAGAAATACCCATATGGAGGTCAAAATTAAATGTCAAGCGAAGCGAAATTTTTATTAAGAGAAGAAGCTCAAAGCGAGTGATTTATTTCCTAAGCTTGTCAAGGATGTGTTATGAGGACGATGAAGTGTTAGTTCACATTCTTTGACTGATCAGAATGGACCATAGTTGTGGATTCTGAAGGTTTTTTGGTTATCTTAAATGGCAAATAAGAAGTGGAGCCTGATTCAGTCATTTTGTAGCTAGGAGACTTCCAATTCTCTTAGTACCTACCTACCTAGAATAGGTACCTACCTATCTATGCTAGTTTTCAACCTATCACAATCCTTTAGACCAAGGAATAACAAACACATTATTAGTTGTAGGGATTATTGGCCTTGCTCTGGTGAAGAGTTTACTTAGTGCACCTCCAGCAGGGCACTGCACAACTAGTTTTGGATGAGGAATAGGGAGTCCATATGATGTCAGATTGGGGTAGCAAAATGGTTTTGGGCCAGCATTTTTGCACATGATGCTCGATGCTCTGGCTGGTAAAGGCACCTGCTATTCATTGGTCAGATTGTTTGATTGATCCAGGTGTTTTGCTACTAATAGTCCCATACCTTTTGCAGTACCGCTTTCATGTTTATGAGTGAGGCACAAGGCTTCTTTTGAGGATTTCGTGATGCACTCCAAATGCCCATCATTGAGAAAATAATTTAGCCAAATTTGGTTATGTACTAGATACGAAAGTAGAAAAAAAAGAATTATTTTATATTCTTGGCTACCTGCTTGAACTTATCATAAAAATCTGCTGATTTGGAAAAAATTCTTGGACATCTCCTCAATTTCGGTCATCTTTTCCATGAAAATCCTTTCTAAAGTTTGACATCATATTTTTCAGGTTGAAATTTGGCAAAAACTAGCTGGTAAAAGAAACCTGATTAGGCATAGGCAAGAATTTTTTTAATGGTGAAATTTTGCATATTTTTTACCTAGAAAGTTGGGATTCGATCTCCTTGTTATAATTTTACATTACAAATTCTGACAAATTCATTGGGAATTATATCACTTTAGATTTTAGGGTCATCATTTCAACAAACAACTTAGGTTTGTTGCCATCAATTGCAATTTGTGTGAACCCTTGAATGTTGGGTTTTGATGTGCAATGATCAAGGAAGGATTGTTTCTTTTTTGACGGTCTTTCATTGCACTTTGTCACCTTTTGCAAGAACTTTACTCAAAACCTCTCCATACCTTTTGTTCTCATGAATTATATGTAACCAGCTATTGTAAACAAAGTTGAAGGCTTAATGATTTTTTTAATTTGTTGGGTGTGATTGTTAAAATCGATTTAATAATTTATTTGGGCTTTAGAATGGTGATAGGGTATTTGTTTTGAAGCATCTAGATTTTCATTATGTGTTAACATGGTATCTTGTTAGTTGTTTTGAAGCTTTAAACATTTAGATTTCAATTATCTGTGATTTTGTTTTCAAAATTTTGCTCAAGGTGCTCATTACTTGGACCTTGGTGTTGATTCAAGGTGGACACGAGATTGATCATTGAGCTATTGCCTATAGATGTTGAAGTGCAATGAATTGTTTTTGAAGATTTGAATGTTGATTGGTGTTGTTATAGCTTATAATAGTGTAACAAGGTTCAAGTTCATGGTGCATGCGCATGCTTAAGTATGTTGACGATTGTCGTAACCAAGTACAACCTCAATCCTAAATGTTAAACTCAATGTTCATTAATTTTATTGTTGATTCCCAACTAGTTCAAAGGTTTTATCATTGCTTATGAATTGAATTGTTGTGTAATGTTACAAGCTCAAATAACTACAATTTATTTCTAAGTTTTTATTTGCAGCTTACGCAAGTTTGAGATTCAATGTATTTTTGTGTTGTGTTTTTAATATGAAGTATGGCTCCTTCAAAACCTCTAATTAACTTTAAGTTTCAACATCTTTTGTCCAAGCATGTTTTTGATGTCTTTATTGTTGAATAGTCATTAAGGCATGGTTCGAGTGTTGCAATGCAACAAAACTTTGAAATCCTTGATGTGTCGATGTCTGCAACTTCTTCTTTTGGCACTAGTACTACTCAGGAAAAAGCTCATGCTTTCACAAATCTTGGTCCTTTTGGTCCTTCCAAGAAATCTAAAAAGCCTGAATGGGAATTTAATCAAGTTTTTCAAACTATTTGGGATGCCAAATTGCCTTTGGCACAAATAGTCATTAGTCCAAATGGCAAATCATTGATGGTGAAATGTAGAATTTGTACTGATGTAAAAAAACATGAAAAACTACATGTCCTAAAGTTTGATGGCCTTTAAAAACATGTGGGTCATCAAAAGGATCTTGCAACTAAGTTAGAAATAACAAAAGGTTTGTATTATCTTAATTCAACCAAGCAACATGCCCAGAATGAATGTCAATTTACAACATTACATGATAAGAGTTACGTTTTTTATCATTTCCAAGCTAGATCAAATTCTAAATACAAACAAAAATTTATCCAATTTGTGACAATTTATCATATCTTGAAACATGGGTGCCCAATTATAAACTATGAAAGCATGAAGGACTTGTTTGATTTTTTACAAGTCCCAAAGAGCCTTGGACATCATTGAAGTGACACAAGTGCTTGGACAATGGCCGAATGCATGCAAGAACATGTGCTCACAAAAACACGTTTAATTATTCAATCACCAAAGTTCCTTTCTATGTTTGTCGATGAAATCATTCCTATGGATTGCCAAAGGTGGATTTTTTTTCATGTGTATGTGGTTGACAGTTGGAAGCGCATACCTATTTTGTTAACATTGGAACAAGTGTTGTCTAGTGCTATTGTAGACAACCTAACTAATGTGATTATGGAAAACTTGCTATATAGTATGGAAGCATTTTTGAAACTAAGTTGGCTTCCAAACTGATCAACTTTTGTGTTGATGGTGCGTCAATTTTCCAAAGGACTATCATATAATTGAAGGAAAAACATGCCCCCTTCATGCTAGGGCATTATGTTGCCCACCGAACCAATATTGGTTTTCAAACACTCTCCAAGCTACCATTAATGTCCAAGATTGAAGCTATGTTATAGTTTGTGTATAATTATTATTATACATCACCTAAGCGTGTTTTGGGCAAATGCAAATTGGCTGAATTTTTGGGACATAAACCTTTGAAAATCATCTTTAAACTCTAATAGCAACAGAATAACATACAAAGATTTTTTCTGAGTGTTTGGGACCGGCCTTTGTAACATTTAGTTGATTTTTTTTTTTGAATTTTTGACCCTTTTACTTTGGAAGGTTGTAACTTTTTCAATTCTATTTCGTTTTTGACAATTTTTAATGTTCTAAATGCTCCAATAGGAAGAGTTTAACACCGATTTGGACACCCAAAACAATGGGGCCTTCCCCTTCAATTTGGCTTGCCCTAAGGATTTAAATGTTCCATCATCAGCCAGTTTACCCAAGTTGGGTTTTTACCTTGATACTAATGTGCGTGCTTCAGTTTCAGAAATTAAAACCCTAAACTCTATGGTCACAGATTGACCTCAAAACTTTGAAGCTTTGAATGCAAATTTCAAAGGTTTCAATTTCTTCCATCAAACTTGCATTCCCTAACTACTTTGCATTCCCTAGATTGGAGGTGGGGTGCATCTTCGAACGATTGCTGCCGAATAGATGGTGGGCTCCTCTATTTAGATGCATATCAGAGAAGCTCACGATTCTCTAGCCCGAATTCAACATTCTTTAGCTTTTTCTTGAGCACTTCTCGATGCTTAAGATGGAAATCTGCTCTGATTCAGAGGATCAACAGATCTCCAAGCTGAGCGAATCCTTTTTGATTGCTTACAGGATACAGAAAGCGGGGCGCGATGTGCGTTTAGGGCTCGGAAAATTCAAAAGCAATAAACCGAGCTTTGGCAGCGGCAGCAGCGCCAAAGCTTTCTCTCCGGCAAGCAAGGAGGTCTCGTTGGCTACCAATGGATCCTCTGATCTGCTAGAGCAAGGTTCCTGCGAAATTCCCGCCGCGTCGAGCACTCTCCTCCCGGAAAGCTTGCCCAACAAAAAAAGGAAGAACGTAAGACAAGTGCCGACAGACCTGGTTGCACCCAACAAATCGGAGAGATGCCAATCTCCAAGCAAGTACGCGCAAGCGACCACTGCACAGAACGATGGAGAATCGCGCGAAGGCCGCCTCCAATGGCCATTTTCACTGATCAGACATCGGGATGCTTTAATGTAATTCGCAAAGGGCGCAGCCGAGGCATATGGAAGTTCTTCCCAAGCTCAATTACCTCCAAAGAACTCTTTGCCCCTTCCCCGCATTTCAGAACTGTTCTTTGTAGTGGCGGGCCAAGGACCGAGCTCGGAGAAATTGGGCGTTGTCGCCGAAAGGCTGGTAGCGAAAGAGGACCTCTCAGCTACCAGAAGAAAAGATCCAAGTGAGAGAACTAAGTCAAGAAAGAGATCGAACACCTTCTCAACCACTCCCCACCAACCTAGCTCTGATCACGTGTCCAGGCAACTGACCAGGAACGACCGCCCCCACGGGAACGGACCCCCAAGGCCCATCGCCGATAGATTATAGTCTGGAACTAGAAGTGGAGTTCCCACAAGATATGGTGATCGAAATGCAAAGTAACGCTGCCAAAAAAACTCATAAAATTGTAATTGGACGCACCTTGGGGGGGAGAGCAACATTCAAAGCTTTGCATGAATGTTTGAAACTCCACCTTCCGACGTCCTACACTTCAACCACACTTCTAACATGGGGCTACTTCCTGATCCTCTTTGAGAACGAGGAAGGAGCCATTTGAACAAGGAAACTTACAACAGTAAAATGGAGTGGGCTCAGCTTTTCCTTCTCAAGATTTTCGCCAAACTTTGATGCAAATGCGCAAGGAGCGGAAGCGCTCCTCATGCATACGATAAAGGTACAATTTCCAGACTTGCATGAACAATTCCGGAATGCCAAATCTCTTACCATCATGGTAAGCAAACTTGGCGAGGTCCTGGACATTGAAGTCGCCGACTCATACATCAAGAGGCTGGCCGGCCCCATGGTAACGGTAGAGGTCTAGGATATCTTTAAGCTCGCGGGATTCATCAGAATCCCATCCATGGCGGAAGGAGCAGTAACCATAAACACAATACGACAAAAGATTCTTTATTTTGGCCTTCCAAACTAGTGCAGGAGGTGTCGCAAATTCGGACACCATGTTTGAGCTTGTAACACAAGCAAAACCAGTCTTCGAGAAGCACCAACGCAACACAACCCTCCCCCGAGTGTGAGCACAGGGGAGGAACTGGACCCACGAGAAGAAGCTCAAGGCACGGCCTACGTAAGCAAACTGAAGCCGCCCTCAAGAATTCCATCGGACCCACATGTTAAGAGGAGTGGTAGAACACGAGCTGACGCACCGGCAACTACGGGCCCCCCCGGACTCTCTCTCAACTAGCCGGATAGGCAAACCCTCATATTGAAAGCTTAGTGCAAGTTTCCAACCAAAGGAAACCGACGAGCAATGACCTGAGGGACCAAGAAATGTCAGAACCATTAGAGCCCCCAGCTCGCCTCAAGAGTGAGACCCAACCGGAAGCAGAGCAACTCACAGCAGGAGGTCCCACACCAAATGCCAAGCTCCACTTTGGAATCCCAAGGCTGAAAGGCACATAGGCACAAACATCGGAGGCAAATGCCAATCCATTTACCAATCCAGGGGAAGGAAACAAAGAGGTCGAGCGACACATCAGGCCCCAAGTGGAAATAATGGAAGGATGGTCCTTCCAAGGGAAAAAGAGACACACTCCTAAACTGGCCTCGCCCAGACAGGAAGCAACTCAGCTCCCTTTTCACACCCCGCAACGGGATGCCATGCCAGGAGGGAAGAGAGGCCTAATGCACTCAAAGGTGCACCCCTCCTTCTTCACCTCGCTAGGCATTCCAGCCCCGCCAAACAAAGAGCCCTTTAGAACCAGAATCTAGCCAGTCCTGGTCAGAATGAAGAATTCTCAGAAAGAGATGTTGGTGCACTCCAAAAACCAAGTTCTGCCAAACCTCCCGTTGAGCATCAGGATCACGGGGCTAGCTGAAGCAATGGAAGTGGAATGGTCCCCCAGTTCGGCTTGGGTGGACCTCATCCAACGCATAAAGTTAGAACTAGAAGAGAAAATACTAAGGTTCAAACTCAACATCAACGAAAAGCCCCAATTGAAATGGGTTTGGCAGGAAGAACTGAGCAGAGGAGGGATGGAATGCACCATCCTTGCCTACATTAACACGGGATCAAACGCACTGAGTGTCCAGAGCAAGCGACATCTGCACTGGAAGGTCTTGGAACATATTTTTAGCATGAACAATGAGGTTGAGTTCGCCACCCCAGCGATCAACCTGCTAAGGAAAACCGACGTGGGGAACACGACCCGCCAGGCACATAAAAATCGCACGGCAAGCATTTTAGCCTCTCCGCAGGCGACAAGGAAAAAATGATTCACTAAGCTAGATCTTACACTGTTGATGACCTCTCAGAATGGCAGTATGGACCCAACACACACCGACCACAAGGCGGAAAACAAGGACCAAAAGCCCTCATCTAATGACCACATCAAACTCCCGGGATCGATCAGCCAACCGGCTGCCCGCAACAGACTCACTTATGATTGAGAAGGCCTTCACTTTAGCCTCCTTCAATGTCAGAGGACTAAAGGGAGTCATGACCAAGCCAAAAGAGATTAAGGTTTAGCTCGCCTCACTCCCAACCCCCCCTCAAATTGTATTCATTCAAGAGCACCACCTCGGGAAGGAGGATACCCAAGATTCCGCCAAAGGTATCGAGTTATGGTAGGGCAACTCCTTTTGGAACGAGGGCATCCTGATGGGACGCTTGCAAAGAACCAACGCTGGCACGGCCATTCTGGTCGACAAGGCAACCGCCCCACTCATCACAGCGCACAAAACTTTGATCAAAGGCCGCATGCAGTTCATCACCCTTCAATCTCCTGGCAATGGCACACTAACCATTATCAACGTATATGCCCCACGGTCCTCTAACAACAGAACCCAATTCTGGCGAAGGATCAATCAAGCCAACTTCAACTCTGACCACATCATCATGGGTGGTGATTTCAACCACCTAAAGGTGACGGACTACAGAGGCACAGCCGGTGAGAGATAAATGCGCAAGAGGGAATCTACCTCTTGGCACCACATGACGCTCAAATATGGATTAACCGATGCTTAGCGCCTAAACAGTTTTTGAAAGTTATCAAAGATGGAGTTCACCTATGATAATGGGAGGGCAGGAGCAACTTCAGCCGTGTCCAAAATCGACAAGTTCATGGTCTCCCAAACCTTAGAGGAAAGGGGAGGGAGAATTGAGGCAGCGGCCTCGGTGAAAAAGCTCTCAAACCACTCGCCCCTCATCATCACGATTTGGGGGCAGCATAATGCCCCCATCAACCCCCCGCGCTTCTTTGACATCTCTCTCCTGAGCGATGAAAAAAGCAGGCAAGAGATGTTGGAAGCCTAGGTCGGGAATCATCCCCTCCCCTCCAACGATCTGGATTGGCCAACATGGCTAAAGGTTGCCACTGGCAGGGTCATATTGTGCAACTCGCGCCTCTCAAAGGCAAAAAAAACATGCCCGAGGGACGTGCATAAGAGCATGCACCAAAAAAATCCAACTGGCAGAAATTCAGCTCCAAAGGGATTCGTCAAACGAGGTAATCCGACTCGCAAGGCAACCTCGCGGAGGTCTTTCAAAACTCGGTCAAACGCAACCGCCATTTCTCCTCATCTAATTGGCTCAAGTACGGGGACACATGCTCTAAAGCCTTTTTTGACTTCCACCGTATAGGAAAAAAGAAAACCCTCTTGCGAGAGTTGGAAACCGAAACGGGGTCCATCACGGGCCAGAATGATCTCACACAGTACATAACCGAATATTACACTCGCCTCTACTCCTTGGACACGCACACACCTGGCACAACAGAAGCTCAAGCAGAATGCTGGACCAACGTTCCGGTGAAGGTCACTCAAGACACTAATGCAAGCCTGACCAGGGACCTCATGGTAAGAGACATTCTAGATGCCATCAAAGTGCTGCCCAAAGGGAAGGCACCAGGGCATGATGGTGTACCAATGGAGTTTTTCCATGAATATGCGGAAGAGGTCGTGCCGACTTTGTTCCAAGCCTTCACGGCTATGCTTAGATCCAGGGCAACCTCAGCCTCCATCAACAAGGGCCTAATAACCCTCATCCCCAAGACTGGGGACTGAGCTAAGTTCAACAATTGGAGACCCATAACTCTACTTGGCAGCATTTATAAAGTTCTGGCGAAAACCCTTGCCGAGAGGATCCAATCGGCTCTCATTCACATAATTAGGCCCAATCAAACGGGCTTTGTGGCAGGAAGAAGCATACTGGATAATGTCTTCATGGCACAAGAAGCTCTGGGTTGGGCAGAAAAAAGTGAGCAAGATCTCGTCCTGCTACTGCTGGATTTCGAAAAAGCATTCGATAAAATCGAATGGGGGTTTCTTTTCACGGCATTAGCCAAGTCAGGCTTCGGCAGCACCTGGGTGAACTGGGTTGGATCCCTGTATTAGGTGGCCTTCTCTACCATCAAGGTCAATGGAGCCGCTAGACTCGACTTCCAGTTAGCCCGATCAGTAAGGCAAGGGTGCCCTTTGGCCCCATACCTCTTCATACTCGCCATTAATGTCCTGGGCTATATGATGGCGAACCTCGCACCCGCGAGAACCAAGGTAAAATGGGACACTCTGGCGCTCCCAACCGCCCAAGGCGGCTTGGGGGTCACTGATCCCAAGTCTCAGTCCGAAGCTCTACTAGCTAAGTTACTCGTCAGGGGCCTCTCACCGGACGGGGAGCCCTGGAAGGAACTGGTGAGGCACAAAGCCGACCAGACCAGGCTCCCGGTCCACGGCAAGGGCCCCACCAACCCCGATTCTAATTGGCTTTTCATTGCACCCAAGCTAAAGAGGCTACAATGTTCGATGTGGAAGAACATTGTCGGAGCCTGGCTGAACGTGAGGTCAGGCCTGACCAAATCAGACCCAACAACCGCAGCCAAAATGCTTAGGCAGCCACTCTTTGGCAACTCGTCCATGCTCAGTACAAACAGCACCCCATTCGGAGTAAACGGTCTAAGTGAAGGATGCGCTTTTGCACATTCCGAGTGCTCCCAGGTCAAAGACCTATGGAGCCGAGAAAACAAAAAATGGAAAGGTCTTTTGAACCTAGGAATGAGCCACCACACCTCAAATAGGCGATGTAGAAACATCATCACAGCCAGCATTCCATGGCGCCCAGACGAGTACAATAGCCACATCCAGGTAAGCGACTGGATTAGCAGCCCAACCCCTGGCATGGGTAACCCACTTGATTGGGTGTATCTAGTGCTCGAGCACAATCGAAACAAGGCCAGCGTGATAGAGTTCAAAAAGATCACGATCAACAATCGCATTCAAGCTATGACTCAACAGGCTCTCATGATCTCCATGGCAAACTACCGCACGGTTAGAATACTCTCCCAAGAAAAACCTGGTGCAACCCTCAAAGTTGCCAAGGACCCACCGGCACCAGGTAAAAAGCCCCCCCTGTACTAGATTTTTGAAACATGGTTCATCCAAGATCTCTTTTTGAAACAGGGTTCATCCAGGACCTCCCATGGGACCCTAGCGAGTGGCATTGGCGAACCAACCCACTTCTGGGCGACACACCATTCTTCGGCTACATCGCCAAAAGGGGCTATATAAACACGCGAAAGACGACCCACTCCTCCAACATGTTGACCTTCCTACAAGGCGTCAACCTCCGAAACACCACAAACTCCCAGATGATCGCCAGGCTCTAGCACAACGCACGTCCACGCAAGGTGCGCACGCTCATTTGGCTGACTCTAAACCAGGGTCTCCTGGTGGGTACCTGGTTACAACTCATGGGAATCACTCCGCAATGCAAAGTCTACGACTCCAACGCGGAAGAATCCCCTCAAAACTGCCTATTGGAGTGCCCTATGGCACAACGCGCCTGGAAAGCCTACAAGAGAATCTGAGACGAATGGCAAGCACCCCAGGACATGGTGATCACCTGGCCCTTTGCCCTCCTAGGCGAGGCGACCATCGAGCACGACAACGACCCACCCGGGCTCCTTGCATACCATACTGGAGGATTCACTTACCCTAGGCAGCCATTAGACATTCTTCGTAGCTTCATTCTCTACCACCTCTGGTCGGAGAGATGTAGGAAACACTTTGGAAAACAGTATTCCTTCAAGAAGGTTCTTACTCAGGCCTGGGTGGCCACCATTGAGGTCGGTATGGCCTTTTGGAAGGCCATTAGATCTCACCGACCCACCAAGGATCCCGTTATTCAAACTAGCATTGAGTGAGACTTCAAAAAAGAATGGCTCCACATGAACATTCTGGGAAAGGATAATGCCACCATTGGGTGGCATTTCCTTCCCCTTTTGTACTATTTACACTTTTCTAATGATTGATGGGGTTGTTGCCTCCCTCCCCGCAAGAGGTTCACTCTCTAGATTGGAGGCGGGGTGAAAGCACACACACAAGGGAACCAGTTGAACTTAAATTGGTTCAAAATTATAATCTATTTATGAAGGAAGGTAGTTTGTTTTGTAGTCATGAGATCCATCAAACCGGGATGCTTCAGATCATGCTCTTGGTGTCCTTGGAAAGCTCTCAATGAGGAGGGGTGCATTGGCTTGGTTCCATAGCATTTGGACTTGTGATGCAAAAGTTCTTGAATATTGAATGATTTCTTCATTGAAAATTAAATTAAATTGTAGCTGAAAATTTCGGAGAAATTGGAATGTGATTTTGGTGTTGTTGGAAAGATCTTGATGAGCAGGATTTAATGGAATTTATTTGGTAAGATTTGGATTCAGAATGTGGGAGATATTGATATTTAAGTGATTTCTGCAGCTGAAAATTCAAATAAATTCCCAAAAAACCAGGTTTTGAAAGGAAAAATCAGTTGAAAACGTGGTAACACTTGAAGGCTTACCATTCAATTCAACCATTCATACTGGGCTGTTCAAAAAGTCAATACATACATTGCAAAACAATGTTCACATGCTGAGTTTCCCTATTTTGTAATGGGTTCACACTTGGGCCAGCGGCACAGGCTACAGTAGCACATATAACATAACTGCTCCAAAATGTGAATCCAAACTAATTTTGGGTTTTTTTTAAAATATTATTTTTTTCTGGTTATAGTCCAAAGAAGGCAAACCATTTGGTCACTTATTACTCACCAGTCTGGCCCAAAAGGACCAGCTCCTGGTGCAATCTTGTCAAATTCACATGCATCACAGTTAACTGCTGGAAAGCCACCTAAATTTGACTCAGCTAAGCTTACTCTGTGATGGAGATGCACTTCTTCTTCCTTTTCAGGTTCTTTAGGAGAGAGAGTTCATTAGATCTGCAAAAGCTCTGCAATATATAAATATAATTGTTTTCAGAAGAACTCATATTCATATTATTATGTGTGTGATTTGGAGCTCAATTTGTTCTGTCTGGTTCAACGTTGAAAAAAAGTGGTAACTTGATATGAAATTTACAGAACATAATTTGCCCCAAAGTCTGGATTTGAAATCTCCATTTGAAATTTTTATAATAAGTGTGCAGGAAAGTTGAGTCAATCTGTTGTTATCTAGATCTAGATCACAGTTGATAGACAACTGGTTTGCACAGATGTTGAAATGAACAAGATCCTCAGGCTCATGTGTTGAAACTTCATTTGTGACAAAGGAAGTTTCTAGTAACGAAATTTGCTAGCTACCTTTTGTCTTAATAGATCAGCTGCATGGGTTCATGTGCAGATGATGAAGAAGAAGAAGAACAAGAAGAATAAGCCGCACCGTCTGCAGTTAATCTAGGTCGCTTTAGCACTTGGGCAGCAAACGAAGAATCGTCTTTAGAAAGAAGAACTCTTTTCAATGCATTGATCACAAACACCCGCGGTTTAGAGATGAACGACGACACGAGTTGTTGGGTGAAACTTGTAGATCGCGACTGATTCATACTAGTGGACTCGTCAATCTCCATAGCGGAGGATGAAGTCGAATTAGAGGCGGAAAATATAGTATGACCACCGCGTTGGTGTAGCGAGCTGGATCTGAAGCTGCTGCTGCTGCTGCTTCCGTGATCTCGTGACTCATGAGACTGCTGATCCCTGATCCTCATATCGGGTAAGTGATATTCATGCGGTGCTGGATTCGAAATCTGCTTCCTTGTGTCACGGAACATCGAGCCCGGCGCTTGATGATTTGTGCTCAGCTTGTTGGCACTGTAGCTGTGCGACGGGTTGGTTATGTCGACATTCTGCTGAAAATCAAGCAGCGCTGTGAACCGGTCGAATGAGCAAGGAGCTTTCCAATCAGGCATAATTGCAAGTTGTGATTCTAAACTACACCAAGTCTGCGCTCACTCCAGATTCAAATCTTCCACTCTAGACTACCCAGATGAGTAGGCCAGAATTTTCCGTCTAGCTACAAATGCAACTAACCTGGAGACGATGAAATTCATACAGTTCCCGCAAATCTTCTTAAAAAATTCCGCAAAAAGGATCGAGAAAAGCTCTAAAGTTCTAAGATCACAGCTGAGCCTTTACTGTTTTCAATACAGGCTTCAATCGAACATATACTACCGACTGACGATATATAGTCACCAAGTTCCTTTACCGACGACAAATCAACCTAGTCCTAAATTCTAATTCATTCAGAGGGTCCATAAAATTTGAGGGATGGGCGCACACACAATTGGACCAATTCTCGAACTCGTGAGCTCTCTCTCTCTCTCTCGCTCCTTGCCTATCACTAGAGACTCCCGTCCCTTGCTAATGGTTCACTCCCAGCTTACTCCCAAAAGAAAACATATAAACACACACAGATTACTACTCTTCTTAATTTCCTAGATTCCCTAGATCGCTGGAATTCCTACAAAACTGATATGCGACGAGAACGAAATCGAAAATCCGCTCTCAACAGCCGCTGCAATCGAGAATGGACGGTGCTTTCTTCTCAAGGCGCACGTTCTTTATAGACTGAGGAAATCGGTAAGGCAGAAAAAGCAAAGGAAGCGAGCGGTAAGAGAGCGTGAAACCCTAAAACCCAGTGCGGGCTGACCGACGGCGAACTACGACACGTGGAAGCCAAGTACTGGCTAACTCTGAACCAAACTAACAGTCCAACTTGGCAAGTTTGTGTGCTGAAACGCTTGGCCTGTTTTGGCATGTGGCCCAAAGGCCGATCACCGCACACGCCTATACGCTAGCCGCCCTGGCCTTGGGCTGGCCGTCTAGCTGGCCCATCGGCACTAACCGACAACCAGGCCCGTTGCTGTCTGCCGTGGATTCAGTCTCCTTTTCTTCTTAACGGTCGATTTTACCGATGGTTAGTAGGTAGGTCATTGATTGGTCAAGGTAGGGCCAGGGCAGGGGGAAGCCTGAACGAGGGGGGCGGGGAGTGGGGGGCGGGAAAGGTTGATTTATTTGTTTGTGCGTGCGTGCTTGGGGGGCCATTATTTTTTTGCACTCAACGTGATTTTGTACTTGGACTAAAGGACTGTCCGAAAAAGTTAAAAAAACTAAAATTTTGCAAAATTTGAGTGACTACAATATCAAGCTATGATTGTGTTATTAATGTAATGTAAATACGCTTGGACCATTCGATTGATGTATAATTTGGTCATGGAAATACCATAGTAACCCTAGAAGTTGAGCATTAATAATTATGAGACAAAATTCAAGACTTTTGAGAAATTATTAAGTATGTTGTAGCAATTTTTCTTGACAGTTATGTCAGAATCTTAGGAGAAAAAATGTTTTATATATATATATATATATATATATATATATTTGGCATCAAAGCGCTGAACCTGCTATGTTACTACATGTGAAAAGGATTGTGAAATCCAAACATATGGATATTAAATATGAAATTTATATAATTTTCTTCCATGAGTCCATCAACCTTATGTATAGGGGAAGGGTCCGCATTGCCAAAGGGTCTATATGGAGACCAAAGACCTGTGTAAAGTACAACTACTTTTTTTTTTCTCATTGTATTCCCTTCTTTTGTAGCTAAGTCGTATTCAGTGTTGGGTGGGTCTCAAAAAACATTTAGAGACCTGCTAGGTCCAGGTTTTAGGAGCTTCCAGTTTAGGTATCAATTCTAGGATCATTTGATCAATTTTTGTTCACAAATATCAAACTCTCTAATTTTTTAAATTATAAACAACATCTTTTCACATTTGTAAATGTCCTTACTAAAGGAAACAAAAAAATTAATCTCAATTTGTGACCCAACAATCCTTACGATTTGGTGGGCCAAAAAAAAGTAGGAAACATGGTTTCATATTTTGCTCACCATTGAAGAAGGCACTTGATTTTTTTGGAATCAACTTGTAACAATTGAAAATCAACATTTCTCTTCTAACAAGTTCTATTGTCAGTTCACTTGTGCTAGAAGTTTGTTCAAAAACATATGGATCAAAATCTCCATTTGTTGTTTGAACTACACAACCAATTTTAGATTTTTCCATTGAGTGTAAATAATGATAGCATTTTAAAAACATGGGATATAATGATCGCCTATCATATTTTTAACAATGTTCACCTTTTTTTCATGACCAATAAAAGAAAATACTAGAGGAAAGTTTTTAAACCTAGGGTCTAGCATTAAACATAGCATGTTATGAGACTTTTTTCTTCAAATATTTTTTAAAAGATAAGGAATGATTCAAAAATACTACAAATTTCCTTCTTAATATCGGTAGTAAACAAAAATAACTCAAAGTCAATTCTAGAACCATCATCACTGAAACTAACTTTGGCAAATGGGTTTGTAACTTCTTCCCTACACTTCAAACACATGGTATTTGCAAACTGCAATGCATTAAATAGTAACTAGTGGCTATTAGACTAGTTCAAAAGCATTCACAACATGAGAAAGATAATCAATAGTTAGTTGAAAAATATGCCAAGAAAAGGGGGCACCATGTCATTAATTTTAACAATGTTACCAAGAATTATGGTGCCAAGAAAAGGGGGCACCATGTCATTAATTCTACCTACAATAACAAAGGATAATAACATCTTTGAATTGCAAGGCCTCTTGGAACATAATGATTTTACTAATGAACTTGCCACAATTAAACAAATGTTAAACATGTATCAAATCAAAATAATGAATATAAAGACATTTAAATCAAAAGGGGAAAAAAAAATTGTAAAAGATGAAAAAATTCACCTTGTCTTCACTAGAATATTCAATTTTCTAGAGTCAATGTTTAAATTTAAGCATGCCTTGTTCCATTCTTATCTACCTTTCCCTAATTTTTAAAACCAACATATACATTTTTATAGATTTAATTGGGTAGACTTGATAGAAATAAACTAAGGGTTTTTGCACACCTTTTCATGGATTGTAGCATACTAACATGTCTTTAAAAAAGCATGGCCAAAACAAGTGCTTTGAAAACTTTGATCTAAACCTAAAACTTCAAATTTTACTATTGATTTCAAAACAATTGTTATTACCATTAAATTTGATCTTTCATCTTTCACATATGCAATAGTTTTTTTTTTTCAATCCATATTGACTAAATAATTTTATCAAATGGTAGTTAAGGTTCAACCAATAGTTTTTTGTTGTTTCGAACAACTTAATAGTCATTTGTTTAGGCTCCCAATCATATCCTTAAAAGTTAATGACAAAAGCAAAAATATCATGTGCCCCCTTAGACATCCATAAATTAAAACTTGTTGTTGCAAATATATAATTTCCCAATTTTAGCAAAACATATACTTGTTTTGTTTTCTCCACCAATTTAACTAATATCTCATGAGAAAATTGTTTTTTAGATGGAAAGACAACTTGAAGACATAGATGTAAAATTGGATGCTTAAACCAAATACTTTCCAAAAAACTACAATGGCAATTGATTTTTCACAATAAAAAGATTAAGGTCTTGCAAAAAGTCTTTTTGTTATTCATCATCCTTTTAAAAGGGATCTTTGATAGAAAAAAACTTAGATATTGCACTTCTTGAAACATTCATTCTTTTTTTTGCAAAGTATCTTTTAATTAGTCCTCTTACTATATTTACTTTTTCCTCAATTTTTTTGACAATTGTTGCATGGTCACTATCCACATGTTTTTTGAAAGTTGTTATATCATATGTCTTATAATATGTTCTAAGTTTTTCTCTTTCTTTTGTGTTTAGATTAAAAGCATGAATAGAACTATTGTAACAAAACTAACATCTCATGACTTGAGGATTCCCAAGATCACCTTCATTGTCATGATTTACATAGTAAGGTTAGCACTAGGACAAAAAATGTTTTCAAAGGAAGAAGTAAAAATATTCTTTAAAATACTAGAAGTCTTTTGGACGGCCGTAGACTGAGGGAGAGTAGTAGTCACTAAAACCATTAAAAAAATAGAAGAGTGAGGCCTAGGGTAGCTTTGCTGGACAGACGGGTGGCCGGGTGCAAGTAGAAGCTGCTTTAATAACCCTCATATACGATAAACTCCAAAATAAACTTTCTTTGATGAAAAAAGGCAATCAACATCAAATCATGACAAGCCAAAAAGCCTAACAAATTGCATTCCTTGTATGACCTTTCCATATTTTTCTTTGAGTATGCAATGTTTGAAGGTTTTTTTTTCCAGTTCATTCCTTTCATAATTGGGAACAATTTTTTTGCATTAGTTTGTTTTTTTGTACTTTGTTTTGTCTAAAACCTAACATAAAAAATTTCATCTTCCATATTACATTCATTTAGACCTTCATTTTCACTATCAATTATTATCACATTTTCATTTTGACTTGACTCCATTTCTTACAAAATATTAAATAGGTTGGAGGAAAAATTACAAATAAGTGTAAATTTTGCCAAAATTATGGGCCTTAGTTTTAATTATTTAATATACCAAAGGAAATTAAGCAAAGAATACAATTGATTCCAAGCAACTAAGGTAGATGTAATTTTCTTATCTACCTAAAGAACATCAAACAAAAATACAAATAATTACAAGTAACTAATTCAATAAGCATTTGCATGATTATTGAGGGTGCATGATTATTGAGGGTTTATGGTTTGAGATGTGAAAAAAAAATGTAAATGATGGTAAAAGATTTGAAAAAAGTGTCACAAGGTGAATATTTGTAAATGCATTCCTACTCTTCACATGACAAAATATATATATGTCTACTAAAATAAAATAAAAATTTTAAGAATTTGAAAACACACATTTGAAATAAAATAAAAAACTAAAACTGAAAAAAATAACAACAAAATGAAGAAAATAACATTTCAAAGAAAGAAATTATAAATAAAAATATATTTTCCAAAATGCAATTGAAGAAACTTCGAAATTCCAAACCTGCACACCTACAAAAAAAATGCAAGGGGGAAATATCGACCTAGAAACCCAAATAACATCAACAAAACACATCAAGGGAGGCACCAACAACCAATAACAAAACATAATAAGCAAGAATTGACAAGCACTAGAGGTCAAATAGGTACCTAAAAGGAGGTGTCAACAAACACCGATAGAACATGACAAGGAGGTGCATATGAGCACCAACAAAGTAGAACAAAGAGGTGTCAATGAACACCAACAAAACAAAGCCAAGAAAAACCAAGGAACAACAATAGAACATAATTAATAAGCACCAATGAACACCTTTAAAACACAACTAGGAGGAGCCAACAAGGAATAATAGAATGTAGCTAAGAGGTACCAACAAGCATCAACAGAACATAACCGAAAAGAGCCAATGAACAACAACAGAACATAACCAAGAGGCATCAATGAACACCAACAAGCACCAATAAAGCATAGTTAGGAAGAGCTAACAAACAACAACAAAACATAGTTAGGAGGTGCCAACAAGCACCAATAGAACATAACCAAGAAGAGTCCATGAACAACAATAGACCATAACCAAGAAGTGCCAATGAACACCAATAAAACAAAATAAAGATGCACCAACAAAACATAACAAGGACAACCAAAAAACACCAACAAACTACAACAAGGATGCGTTAAAAAACATCAACAAAAAAATAAGATATAATGCAAGTTAAGCACAATGATTGAGCGAAGCAAAAAGAAAAAACACACACTTAACACTAAGCATGCTTTAAATTAAACACTCTCCTTATTTATAAGGAGAGTAAAAAAAGAGAAGACAAGAACCTAGGGGTGCTTTAACTTTAAAACACCATTGGAAACCTTTTTTTTTTTTCAAACCCTACTTACCACTACAAACTACAACACTAAACGACACTTACTAACTAATGACACCCTAGCTTTAAATACTTTAACAAGGTATCAAAAAAAAAAAAATGAAAATGTTTCAAATGGGTGGTTATTAGCCTAGTGAAAACCTCTAAACATGTTTCAAAAAGGGCGTCACCTTAAATGATACCTTGAAGTATTCAAGGTGAGAATTAGCTTCCATGTGTCAAAAGTTTTTTTGCCACATTGTCCATGAAATTGGATTTCTTACAGTAGGCAAAGGACCAAAATATATATAGGAAAAAAAGTCACAACATTTTACAAAAAGTATATGGTAAGTATTGAAAAATGAAAAGAGGAATTTCATAAAGCATATTTGCAGCATATGGTTAGAATAAATGTTACAACCTTTGAGTACACAAATGTAGGTCCCATTTTTCATTATTTTTTCCATTATCTCTACCAATGTTGGTTGGTACGGGCACATAATAGTGTTGGGTGGTTCTTTCAAGGATTGTTAGTTCTTTGCTAGTTTTCAAATTGATGATATAGGTATATATCATTGATGATTACCATTTTATGAGACCCTTGCCCCTAGGATTGAGTTAGAGTTTTTTTTTGAATGACCTAATCACCCTTGCCTTCAACTTGATGATTGTTTTTCAAAAGATCCACCCCTACAATTGATCCAATGCCCAAAAACATCCAAGGTTTTTTGAATGAAACTTGGCTTGTGTGTAGTTTGAAAACCTTTTTGTCTTTGAGGTTTTTTGAAAGAAACTTGGCTTGCTTGTAGTTTGAAAACTTTAATTTTTTAAAGATTTTTGTATGAAACCCAACTTACACAAAGCATGAAAATTGAAACACTTTTGAGGTTTTTGGAAGGAAATTTGATGAATATAAAATCTGAGAGGCAAAGGTTTTTTGGAAACATGTTTAGGATTTTTCAAGTTGTTTGAATTTGATGTTTCAATGTGATGAAGAAAGCGAAAGTGTACACATCTTCAAAATCTCGTGAACTCTTTAAATGTGACCTTGATACAGCAATCCATCATCACTTTTCTCCCAACGATGAATGTTCACCTTTCACTCGAATATGCTGAATGGGGATGACTACTTAAAGTTGGACAAAAGTAAAGTTGAAAAAACCTTTAATCAATCTCCATATCCTTTTTTCTGGTGTTATGTTGTTGCATTTTATGTCTTATAATTATTAAAAAAAAATTCTGTTTTATTCCTTTTGTCAAAAAGCTCAAGCTTGTGATGCACAATAGTTATCCTTTCTTCCTCTTGTCAAGAAGCTCAAACTTTATTATGCATGTATAGGTTGTTGTAGACTTGTGCTTCATGTTTGTTGCAATCAATTACACACTCAAGGATGTCATTCTTTCATATTCACAACCATCTACTATGATCCCCTTTTCCTTGTTATAGTTACCATGGAAAATTCATTTCCAAAAATTAACAATGTTAAATGCAATTTAATGTGTGTGTTGTTGTTGGGCATTTGGCAAAATATGGTAGCAACTTTAACATCATGAACACTCTAAAATAGGAGATCCCATTCGATGCCAACATTGCAAATATTTTGAATTTTTTTTGTTTGTTACATGTTTACATCCTAGTTACTATAGGTAATAATTTAGAACCATGTTCACATTGTTTGGATGTGTTGTACCATTCAAAATAATAAACTTGTCTTATGTGTTGGATGTGCATTGACAGTATTGAATGTAAGTACCAACATATAAGCACATGACAAATTGTTTAACAAAAGAAATGCTACTAAAGGACTTGAAGAAATAACAAAAGTTTAAGAAATCTCACTAGAAAACTTTAACCGCTTGGGCGTTCTTCAAAGTGAACAACAATCAATCTATGGGTGGTTGCAAGTTAGGGTGGTTCATTTTCGATCAATACACCATTCATTAAAAATATATAGTACAATCTTAAAATGATAATAAATTATAATATCATTAGTTAAATGGGGGATTGCATGACCTAGTTAATCAATTTAAAAAATCCATATGAAAAGCCATTTTAGACACTTTTAAACATATATGTTAGGAAAAAAATCTAAAATCTACCCAAAAATGATTATGATATATGGATTCATGAAAATATGGGACATTTTGGGCCATTTAAATGTTCATAACCTTTTTCTAGTTAAGGTTTTTCTAGAATTTTTTTTTGCATTTATGTTCTTATTACTTTAATATATCATATATTGAATCCTTATAAAATATCCCAAATAAAAATCATACACAAAAATGCATGTATAGAGAGGCACAAATAAAAAATAAATCCATATTTTTCAACTTCAAAAGTCCATTATTATATATTTTGTGCATATATGTATTTTTATTCAAGTTAAGAATCTAAATCTAATCATAAATTTGGCATATTGTTGATTTTATGGCATTTTAATAACATTTAAATGCATGACATTTTGAAAAAAACTATATCGTGAAAAAAAAATGCACCATCTTAATTGATTTGGGGCAAAGTCAAGTTATGTGATGTATTATTTATCACAATGAAACAATTGGCCTTAATATTTTGACCTTGTTCACAAGATGACACAAAGGCTTCATTGCTTACCACAAGGCTAATGGCATATCAGCCATTAAAAAAACATGTGGAACAAGATCATAATAGTTTATTTAAAAGTATGTAGAAGAAATGCATGTTTGTCTTTTAATTCTTTTTAATTTGGAACCAACTACTAAGTGATAGAATGGAACCCCAAGTGCCATTGTGGCATTTGTTTCCTTTTTAAATACATTTTCAAAAGGCCACTAACTGCAAAAATGGTTGTCAAAAGATATCAATTTTTTGTCACCAAAGGTTTTCTATCACTAAGGATCATTGAAAATGTTTAGTTTCATAGATTGTCTCTTTAGTTATGCCTAAGGTGAAGCAAGAAATTTTTCATTGAAAAAGTTGTTATTACATTGATGAACAACACCTTGATAGAGTATGTGCAACTTATTTCGGTTAAATGTTTGTTGACCACATTGTTTTTATAGTGGTTGTTCATTTTTTTTCCACCAATTGGGAGCCTAAACATGTCATTTTAAGGTTACTTGAAGCCCATGATATGAGTGGGGCTACCATGGCTATGAAATTAAAATAGATTTTTGACAAATTTTCACTCACACAAAAACTTATGGCCTATGTTAAAGATGAAGGCTCCAATTTGCAAACTTGTGCAACAACTTTCAATTCAATTGTGTCATGTCACCACCTTGACATGGTTGAACATGCACCATCATTTGAAGGTATGTTAATATGCCACTTCAAATGACAAGGTGTTTCACACATTACATTATGCATTAATAAAGTTTTCTCAAGCCAACATCTAGAATGTATCATGTGGCCAAAGAGATTTGGCAAGGAGAGGCAAGCATGGAAGAAGGTGTGAGTGAATTATGGTCTAAGCCCATTTGGTGAAGACGATTCTAGACTTTAGATTCTATGCTTCATGATTGGCAATTTAAATCTTTTTACTAAATTTTCATACAATGTAATAGCAATCAACATCAACATTTGAAAAGCAACATCAACAACTAACATTCCAATTCAATGTGTTGTTGAAAAATAGGTGGAAATGGCTTTTCCACGGCTGAATTTTTTTTCCAAAGGTGTTTTGTGATTTTTTTACATGGTTGATCTTGTGATTTTATGGGTGGTTTGCCATGGGTAGAAGGTTGCACCTCTACACCACTGTGGGTTTGTTGTCCAAGTGTTGTTCCATGGCTAAGTGTTTTTTTCCAAAAGTGTTTTGTGATTGATTTACATGGTAGATTTTGAGTTTAGTTGAACTCCATGGTAATTGATTTGAATTAAATTAAGCTCTCTAGTGGGTTGTACATGGCTAATTTGAACTTTGTTTGGATGATTTGAGCTGTATGATGGTATGCAACCTTTGGAAATTCCATTTGGGCAATAGGGTGGTGGGCATTTGGCAATCTAGGTATGTGATCTAACCCTTGAAAAGTCTTAAACTCTTGCAAATTGTAATGGAAATCAATGGCTAATTTTTTCCATGGTTGGTTTTTTTTTACAAACATGAAGTGACTAAACTTAGATGGCTAATTGTGGATCCATATCCATGTCCTATGCCATGGTCCCATTTTAGTTTAACTTGTTATTTGTTATTGATTACAAGTTTGGCAATCATGTTCTATTGTTCCAAGGTGAATTAATTTATTAAAGTGCAATTGCATGATTTCTAAGAACCTAGGTTATTTGTGAAGTTATGGTGAAAGTACTATCATCCATTGTGATTTGTTTTGTGTTAAATTAGAATTGTGTGCATTAATTGATTGGGGATGCATTACATTTGGTAATCACCAAGACCTATAAGTTTTGTGGTGAATTTGATAATGTGATTGTCCCTAATAACATGGGCGATTTAGAAACAAATGTCTTTGATGCAAAACTAACAAAACTTGCAATTTGCATGAAACACCAACTGCTAGAAGTTTTACAACCTTTCTTCTCCTTTTTGCATACATATTTGATAAGAAAATGGATCACAATATGTTAGCTTTAATGTTAGATCCAAGGCTCAAGAGTTTGCAATTGGTAACTAATTACATAGACCATGAAAATGCATCTACATTGGTTGCTCAATATGATGAATAGTTGTTACCTTTGTTAATTTAATGTTACAAAATATTGATGTTTTCTATGTGTGATGAAAAGTTTTATCTACAACACTTTGACCTTGAGAACAAGGATTTACTTCAAACCATGGAAACCAATGTAAAAGCTCTAATCCAACTTGTGGCATGAGAGTTTGATGCATTTCAACGCTACCACATTGATGTGGATAGTTACAAATGTGTGTTATGTTGGTGGCATGCAAAGGAACACAAGTTTCCAATTGTGGTTATGTTGGTGTGGCAAATCCTTAAAATTCTCGTGAAACAAATCAAGATGGAGCATATCTTCTCAATTGGTAAAATCCTCACTAACTCTAGAGGTGTAGGTTGCAAACTAACCATCTTGACTAGTTCATTTTTGTTAGTTGGGTGTTCCAAGGCTTCTAATCTTGTAGGCACCTACATGGCGTAATCAAAGTTGATGAGAAAACTTGATGCAAAGTTTTAGTGAAATTAAATGGGAAGAATACCCTAGTCTTTCTTGTGACCCTTTTTTATGTTTTTTATTTAGACATTCCTCCCTTCACCAAAATGGTCATAGATTTGAATTTTTTTATCTTGATGATTTCTTAGTTTATATTTGGTTCATTGAACATTTTCTCAATATACTTGAATTGTTCCTTCTTTTTTTTAGCTCACTAGATTATCATGGATTCCTTCTAGCTTCATTGAAACTTGAAACACAACTTTTTAGTGTAAGTTGTTAGATAATTGAAACTTGAAACATGGCTTTGTATTGCATTCATTGACAGAAAGTTCAAAGATTTATCTACTATCATTGTTATCAACTTAAACAACCACCTTTGGTCAATTTGAGAACCAAAAGAAGTCATTTGATCAAGGGCTTTTGTTTGAAAACTAGCTCATGGTTTATTTAAAAACCCAAACTAAAAGACCATTGTAACCAAAAAAGTAGGGCAACTTCAAGAAACAAATGTTCCATAACTATAAAGTTCAACAAATTCAAGCCTGACTACTCACAATTTATTGACAAGATTTACTATAATGGTCTACTCTTCATATATCTATTTAACTAAAACTTAAGCATCCAAATGGATCAGTTCACTTTAGATCGCTTGTCTTGCAAGCTATCAAAATCATTTGGTGGGTTTCTCTTGACAAAAGACTCAAATATTCCTTCCAACACCCCATCAAAGTCCCCACATTGCATTTGAAATTTAACATGAAATTATCCCAAGATGATACCAACAAACTAAAACCCAACCCTTAACAATAAAAGTTTCCCCTGTAGATCCAAAATTCCCTTGCCCAAGATCAAGCACATAATTCGGAGCTCATAGTTTCTTAGGTACTCGATTTTCCCCTTCTATGAACAATGCACAGGACTACCATGTATACCAAACATGGTTGAGAAACCACACCTAGAGCCTATCATTCCTTTCATTTGAATGCATCTATAAACACTAAAGAACCCCACTACTATCCACTTTCTCTAATGCACAACGGAACTTCATAGATGAGAAATTGATGGTATTGGAACTACACAAAACTTGGGCATTCCTCCCACATAGTTACTACTGAAACACCCTAGGACAAAAATTGTAGCTAATTTGATTCCAATGCAACATAAACCAACTGTAGTAGTGGGAGAGGTGATTAGCTAGCAGAAGAGCTCACTTTTTATTTCTGTTCATGGCTCCTCCAACTCCATCTTCAATGAAACACTGCAACCACACACACAAACAAACATCAAAACAACCATGCCAATCCCCAAACTTGTGCTCATCTATAACTTGCACATCATGGTCATTAGCTCCACAAATTGGCTCCATCTTCAATGAAGGACAAACAACAAAATAAGGTTCTGTTTTCGAGTGCTTTGAGGTGGGCAACAAGACCCCTTTTACACACAAACCCTAAAAAGAAACATCCGGAAATAATTCTGAATAACACCACCCTTTGAAACTTAACAACTAGTAGAATGCAGCCAAATAGGGGCTTTGCCTAAAAACCGAATCAAGTACTTGGCTGGGTTTCTTTCAAAAAATTGACCTACAGAACCAATCTTCTAAAATTCAAAATCCTTGAAACTTACAAATTCCCAAAGAAAGAACTGGAACTAGCCAATTACGAAAAATTTGATACCTAGTATCATCAATTCTATAAAAAAAATCAAAGAACCACCCAACACTAATACATACACATGGTATATAATGTGGTCTATGCTATGGAATGACCATACCATGTCCATATGACTTGAGACAATATAACTTCTACCAATACATCTTAGTAGGGATGTGAGGCAATACCAGTTTTATATCCGTTTTTTTACCAGGTATTCACTATGTATGCATGCACCTGCTTCACAACCAAAAGTCAGTCTGGGACCAGGGTTTGGTGGTGTGATTTTAGAAAAGAAAAGGACCCAATACTAGAACCGGGCTGGTATGAAAGGTTTTTAAAGGGCCTAGTGTGAGATCAGGCTGATACGAAAGTCTTAAAGAGTACCGGATATCAAGACCAGGCAAGCATGGAAATCCCATACACAGGTATCTAATCTACTAGTGTTGTGTAGATACCCGTTTTGGTGGGTAAGAACAGCCGGTTCTGGGGACTGACTTTCAGAACCCGAACTGAAAAGTCTAGACTCTGGTTCTATTTAAATCTGTGGAACTGGAACTGGAGCTAGAATACACGATTTTAAATAACACAGATTGAAACCAGACAGTTTTGATTTTGGAAAGTTCAGGGTCCAAACTAGGACGCTTTTCAAAACTGGAACTGGAATTGAAATCATCTAGGGTGGAAAAAGGGACTGGGATTGGAAGCTTTTAATTCCAGTTGGAACATATGAGCCAGAACAGGAACCCAAATCAGTTGGAACCCAAATGAGGGTCTACCAGGCGAAGCCTGGCAGAATCAGCCACCATGGGCCCATTCCCTGCAGTAAATAGTAAGGAAATGCATTATTAAAAGTCAAGAGAACAAAGCGAACAGTGAGGTTCCCTCTGATCGCCAACTTGCCTGCAAAATTGAGCCACGGGCATGGCTGAATCAGCCCCTTGCTACCTACCTATTTACTTACGTGTAGGGCAAAGCCTGCGGGTGGGTGGGTGGGTGGGTTACATTCCCTAAATAAGGGGCCTAGGATGAGGCAAAGGTTACCCTCGCCTCATTGCATACAATACTTTACTGGCTCTACCCCATAGGATACAGACTTCAAATTCTTACTATTTACTCAATTTTACAAGCTTGCACCACAGTGAAGAGAGCTAAGGCTTTGACCTACAATTTTTTGGCTTGCCCTGGTAACCAATTTGTGGGACAACTAGAGGCCTATGCTGTACTACGTATGTTGCAATTAGCAAATTCATCTTCCATTCAAATTAGCTAACAACAAAGTTATCCATAAAGTCACCCTGTGTTCACCCTCTCTTTGGGCCTGCTTTCACCCCCTATCCCCTCTTTAAGTGGTATCCGCAAAGTAAGAAAATTTTATTAAATCTCACTATGAAATGCTGAAACTCAGCACTTAATGCACAAGGTTCCAGAGTGACTATTGTACTTGTACAGGTAGTTTCAGTGAAAATATATGTAGCAGCAGTGTAGGCGCTCAGGACAAAAGGAAAGACAGGATGAAACTCAGTTTACCACCAAAATTGGTGGAAAAACTAGTTTGGGTCCCAGTTATTTTTATTTGCAAAATTTTCATTCCCAGTTACGAGTTTGATGGCCTATTATGCCAAAACTAACTGGCTGTTCTCACACCCTAATTACGTGACTTTGCAAATAACTCTAACATTACACGGCTTCATAAAATTTGTCATGATCTAGTTTGAATCTGCCATATAAGTCACCAGAGAATGACTACCCATTGTGACTCATGAGCAAAGTTAGTTTGTTGATTTGCTTCATCTCAAGAGCAAAATTAGTTTGTTGGGTTTGCTTCAGCATCTGTTCTAAGTGCATTAACTTCAAATATCTTAAACATTTAATTTATCCACTAACTTTTCTTCTTTCTTCTTTTTCTCATGCTAGGCTACTCAATTTCTTTTCTTGCACAATTGCTTGGCCAACTAGGACGGTGAACTTGGATCTAGTACAATTGGTTTGTTTCGGAATTGGTGAGTTTTATGTCATTGTGATACCCCAGGCCCCTAACTTGTTGGCATTGGTGACTAAAATAGATTTATTTGTAATCGGTACCATGATTTTCCTTGCCTTCACCTACTTCAAGCTTGTAGACAAAGCAACCCTATCGGAATAGCTTGGCAGTTTCAGCAGTTTATTGTCGAATATTTATTTTTTATTTTTTCAATATTTTGGCACAAATTTTTACTTTTGTTTTTATTTTTAAACCTTAAATGTGTACATTTTATTTGTTAATTGACATCTGGCACATCTTAATAATTTCTCAAAATTCAGAATTTATTTTCTCATAATTAATTAATTTCAAATTTTCTAAGTCAATACAGTACTATTTTTTTTTGATGTGATTAGGAAATTCAGGACAGTGCCAGTGTTTTTTAGGAATTCTTATTTGTGGCTAAAGTGGTGATCACCAATCATTCATTGGAAGCTGTTGAAGATGTGGTGGATCCCTAGGAAGATTTGGTAAAAATGGCTATAAATCAGAAATAAAATACAAATCTTTAATCATCTTTGTATATGTCTTGGTTACACAATGAAAATCATATATATATGAATATGGTAATTGTTGAATGTGTTATGTTAACTATTCAGTTAAATTGTGATTAATTTAATGTTAAATTGGGTTAGCCTAATTAATTTGGTTTAGCATTGATTAGCGGGAACCAGTTCTAATATGAACAATTTTCAATTATTTTTTGTTGCTGGGAAAATCAAGATTCTTTTTATATAGATCACAAATCACTTTTGATAATTTGAAATTTCAACATCTTGTTTTTTATTTATTTATTATATATTTATGCATTTTGCAATTTTGATGAGCTTTGTGTTTGAGCTTGAATTCCTATGTGTTACAAGTGAATACATTTTTTTAATCCCATACCCATAGGCATGGTATTTCAAAGCTCAACTACATGACTATCCAGAATAAATGAGCAATGGATGCAATGGTCATAGAATGCCAATTCATTCCTTTCATGGAGTATGGCAATGTGGGTCTCCTAAATCTATCACCAGCATGGACCTTGAGACAACAAACCAAAAAATAAGCCTAAAAAGCAATATGGTTGTCAATTATCAAGCACTAATGATCAATAATATGATATCTCAAATGGTGGATTTTTGTGAACCAGGAGTCATTAAAAGATTTTACACCCCTTCTCTTTATGAAGACTTACTACCTTACCCAGGGGAAAAACCTTGGGAGCAATCTCAATTCATAGGCCTTGCCTATGAATGGCTTTTCCTAACAACCCATTCTATTGGTTCATCCAAAAAGGGTTATCACACATGGAATGAAACTCCATAACTTGTTATTATTTAACTGTTGGTTGGCAAATGGATAGCTAACACTCTAACACTCAATCTCATATTCCACAAGTAGATTGAGGCGATATATTATAGTAAGGGCCACTATCCCTCTTGTTTTCAAAAGAAGGAATGGAAACCAACAAAACTAAGCCCGTGACACTCCCACCAACATGAGAGGTTCTCATATTCCACAAGTAGATTGACGCGATATATTATAATAAGGGCTACTATCCCTCTTGTTTTCAAAAGAAGTAATGGAAACCAACCAAACTAAGCCCCGTGACACTCCCACCAACATGAGAGGTTGTGATGACCCATACAAAATCTATGTCGGAATCTGATTCTGATGCCAAATCTTGTAAATTTCATTCATGAACAACACAAAACCTAGGACAGAACTTTTCCAATTTTGATTCCAATTGCAAATACTATAAAATTGTTCTTGATCAACATAAAACCTATGGTGGAATTAATTCCAATTCAGAAATGTTATAAATTGCAATCCTCTTGTGAGATGGTGCCAAAACAACATTCGTAATATCCATGTTGGGAACACAACGGTTTCACATTCAGTTTAGATTTATTTATATTATGAGCTCCTAGTTGGTACTCATTCATTTTATTTATTAACTTAAAGAAAACAAGGGACAAAGCATACCCATCCAATGACAAGGATGAAACAAACAAAGACTATATACTATTATTTTCCTTTTTGGAGGCCTATGATCAAAGTAGAAAAATATGTTGAATGGTTGTCAATTTGATGATGGGAAATGATTTGTGTTTATAAATAATTATCATGAGAAATTATTTAAATGTGTGGTGGTTTTATATTTTCTGATTCCACTTATGTTTTCCATTGGTGTTGGGTAGGTTTTAGTGGTTTGCCCTACACACTCATTTCAATTGGTATGAATATTTTTCCCCCCTTTTCAATCTCTAGTGTCCAATTTCCACCCTTTGTTTTGCAATTTTTTCTTGCAATTTTTGGTAGCTTACTTCTTCACCACCTAAAATACACCTCAACATTTGTTACCATCTTTGACGGATATCATCCAAATGATCAACAAGCTACCAATTTGGCATTGGGCATACTTACCCCTGGAACATATACCCATCAAAAAATCTTCCTCTTTAGATGAAGGGTGTTAGTTTATACCCAAGCTAATACCCCCATTCTATAGACGTAGAAAACTTGTCAAAAAGACATACATATTACCAAAAAACCGGAACAGGAAGTCCTTTGATTCTAAAATTTTGAAATACTGAAACTGGAGGTTATTACTAAAAGCAATAAACCAGCCAACACCAGTTTCTATAATTCTTGGAAATAGGGTTGCACAAAGTGGGATGGAAATGTGTTGGAAAGTGCTAAGTAATGTCGAATCTTGGTCGGTCTTGTTACACATGTTTTCTTACTGCTGGAATTTTTTTAAAAACAAATTTCACAATTTTTAAAATATCAAAGGTCGAATATGTCTAACCATGAGAAAGGGTCATGGCTATTCCTACAAAGATTAATTCAAATATACTTCTTCATTTGCTCCAGATGTCTCCAGGCCTTCTCTGGTATTCAACAATCTCACAACTTGGCCTTTTGTGGATCCATGTTGCACTTATTTCTTGGCTGTGAGTTTCATACATTTTTCTCCACACAAAAAGCTCATAAAGGAAGGCCGAGGTTTGAAGAGAAGTTACTCACAAGCATTTTAGAGCCCACAAGTGTGTACTATTCCTTAGAAGGAAGACTATGCTATTTGGGGGGGGGAGCTCTCCCAAAACTTGTCCCCTTCATAGTCTTCCTTCCAACTCATAATGCACTCAGAAAAATTTCATAAGTTTATGTGGAGGATGCCTTATATTTATAAATATCCATCCTAGAAGCTAGGATAAATCCTACGCTTACTATTTAAGAACAAGAGGGACCTTAGACCTACGAGGAAGCATAAGGTCCATCACAATCCCAAATAGTAGGCACAAGATCAAACCTCCTTCTCCTACCACCTCATGATCTATAAATGTTTGGGAGTATATGATAAGGTTTGTCTTGTGCTTTACAATGTGTAACACCCATAGGTCGGCGACATTCTCAAAACATGGGGCCAGACTTGACTACCACCCCACCCTATGCCCATTAATTTAGGAATGCCCACACCCTATGGCTTTATAACCTATATGTACTTTGCTATTGTAAGTCACATTACAATGTTAGCCCAACAACAAGAACATTGTGAAGCTTCGTGACAAATGTCTCTCATCACCCTTCAAGCCGATGTCTCCTTTCCGTGAGTGATCATTTTCTAACTTGTTTGCTTACTATTTACTAGTGGGTACCCGTGACCTTTGGACACTGTGAAGTCCCCCGGTTTCTTTAAACCAAGAGAGAGAGACACAGAAAGGCGCAAAGCAGTTTTTTTTTTAATTTATAATTTATTGCTTTTGAAAAGTCCCCCATGAAAACAGTACCCAAAATCAGCAACGACCATACCAAAAACTTTCCGAAAAGTGACTGCTGATAACTTCCCTCAGTGGGTGTTCTCTGGAGCAAAAGTTGGCGAGCTCCGTCACACACAGTCCGGACCGGACCTGGCCCGGCACCCCGTTCTTGACGTCGGCTATCCTGGGTCTCCGTTCCGCGCTAGAATGTTGTAACCTAATTTCCTCCAATAGCTTTGCCCACAGACTGGGAACAGGAAATTCCGCCCTCCGATTAGCGCCGGGCCCGGTCGGCCTGAAACCCGAGCT
>Ga0116227_10001914_pt1 | contig 47430 bp, 31 predicted proteins | sample S1TSphgellanicum_FD_89693 | JGI IMG/M metagenome (GOLD analysis project Ga0116227, IMG submission 89693) | Host-associated microbial communities from peat moss isolated from Minnesota, USA - S1T2_Fb - Sphagnum magellanicum MG | ecosystem: Host-associated > Plants > Peat moss > Unclassified... | reverse complement strand
TTTTTTGAAAATAAGCCAGCTAAATGGCCCATTGCAAAAAAAAAAAAAAAACCATCAAAATATACACCCACAAGTAATTCATATGACTTTGCAAGAAGGTCTGGTCATTAAAGATATATAAGAAAATTATCTATAGAGTAAGAAAAACAACACTATAACCCTGAGTTTATCATAAATAGGGTGAGATTCAAAAAAAAAAAAAACAAAAACTTTCGCATTCAAGGGTGGGGGAACCTCAGTTTTGGTGGTGAACTCAGTTTCACCCTGTCTTTCCTTTTTCTTTAGCGCCTCCACTGTTGCTGCTGCCTATTTTCACTGCTCCTACTTGTAAAGCTCCTATAATTAGTCTCGAACCTTGTGCATTAAATGCTGATTTTCAGCATTTCATAAAATTTCCTTACTTTATGGATACCCCTGACAGAAGGGTTTGGGGTGAAAGGAGGCCCAAATACAGGGTGACTTTACAAATAATTTTAGTATTTACACTTACAGGCCCCAAAACATTTACACAGGGCTGTGTAAGTGTATTTGACAAATATTTACACTGGCCTTGTGTAAGTGAATGATTTACACTTACACCAGATTTACACACCTTACATACAGCTATTGACACTTACACGCACAACACTGATCTGGACTCTGGACTTGCACTGTGCAACATGCACTAGTGTTTCTGGACTCACTGTTTGCAATTTTGGTCTGTTGCTTAACATGACTGGGGTTGCAAGTTGGAACTGGGGGTGGGGTTGAGGGTGAGTGCATGCACACTCCTATCGCAAATGGGCAAAGTCTTTTAAGACTTGGGTTCAACTCCCTTAGCAGTGCATGCAATTGTAGTGTGTTTGTTGTCAAATGCTTTCTCCCCTTATTAATTCAAATATCCAAATTATGCTATGTAAATTTTGTTTGGTCATCAAAAGCTCACTCTTGATTTAGCATGATAGCCAATCATGTTATCCCAAAAAAAAATATATAGCCAATTTATTCGACTCTGAAAATTTACAAATAGCCACATGACTGGGTGTGACCAGTTAAGCAACCTTGAAAAAAGGAAAAAAAGAACACTGCTAGTTAGACGATAATCAAGTCATCCGAGTAAGTTGTTAGATTTTGAAAATTCAATATGAAACCATTATCAATATTAATCAGTTATCAAAAAATCAAGAATCAGGTGATAAGTTATTAATAATCGACTTGATAATTGAGTCAAAACTCAATACCCAACCAACACTAGCACTAACCACCTACATGCATCTTACCCACCCAATAGCCACCAAGTGCATTACTTAGTCACCTACTTATATGTGATAATCACTTGCATTCCCTACCTACTGATCTGTGGCATGTACCCGCTCACATAAAGACCTAAAAACCTAATTTGCAGATATCTTTATCCATCATAAAAGACTTGTAGGCATGTTTTTTCCTGTGATACTTGGCAGTTACCAATCGAGTATCACAGGAAAAAATAAAAAAATAAAAAATGAGGAACAATCTTTATGTAATGTAAAGCCCTCGGGGGCAAGCTTTACCAAATTGGGGCCTCCACTCAGCTTCACCTTGCAGGGCCCTTATTCAAGTAAAGCCGGTCCCAAGGGCTTTACCCTACACATAGGTCCTAGTTACCTGGGGAAGGGGGAAGTAGGAGGCTTTAGAGGATAATTTACCAGGGTGGAACCTTGGTAACTCAGTTGTAGTTTATCAAAAACTTATTCATAGCAGGTTTCCAATGGATGGTGCACTGGCGGGTGCTTGGGTCATATTATCTGTTGCTCTCTTTTTCATATTCTTTGCAAAAAAAATTGCCTTTCACCATTCCGTGCACAGCTTGTGGAAGGGAGAGCATGCAATTTGAAAGATTCTTTGATTGCACTAAGAAGTTGAAACTTTTCTTTCACTTTTTAAAAAATACAACTGTATGAATCGGTGAAGACTTTTTCATTTGTTTGATGTGAAAGGTCAAAAACTTGCCAACCCAAGTTATCATATGGAAGACATTTGCAAAACTCTTCTACCAAATTAAAAGGGAGAAAAAAAAGTGAAAATATCTCTTATAAGAGAAGCAGATAAATCATGTTACTTGTTAAAATAAATAAAAAAAGCATGAAAAAAGGAAGACATTTGCAAAACTCTTCTACCAAATTAAAAGGGAGAAAAAAAAGTGAAAATATCTCTTATAAGAGAAGCAGATAAATCATGTTACTCATTAAAATAAATAAAAAAAGCATGAAAAAATAGTCCTAACCATCAAGGATTGATTCTTGTTTCTTTTCCTAATATCAAAGATTGAAATTACATCCATGCAAAAGCCCAATTAACTAAAAATCCCAAATTATCCACATTGAAGAAATTGTCAAATTAAGACCAATTTGTCGTATATTTGGATATACCATAGTCATTTTGAGGTTGGGGAGACTGCATTGAAAAAGAGGGTCACACGTTCCTTTGCCAACTACTACAAATTAATTATTATATAGAATTTATACGGAGTTGACAAAAGAATTTGTAGGCGACCACCCTTCATTTCAGGTTCAGACTGATGTCAAACTAAAGCAGGCTAGTTTTTACACTGGTCACAAAACGGCAAGAGCAAAAAAAATTATAACTCGGAGACTGGTGATGCAATATTGACCCAAATACTATAATTTCTTACACGTGTTGTAGGAATTATTATTATTATTTTTTCACTTACTGGAGGTAGCACCTTTTCCACCTTCAGAATATGTCGAGTGTAGACTGAGACATGGTTCCATCAAGTGGTCCTGGGCTGTATTAGACTAGGGGTATGTTCCAGAGTTTAATGACGTAGGTTTGTTCTGAGTTTCCGACCGTTTTGGGTTGACATCATTACAGCCGTTCTCCACCATCAAAATTCACATTTGTAGGTGAAACTTTTGGTGAACGAAAAAGTGGAACCAGATTCCGGCAGGTTACTACCTGGTCCACTTCTGAAGAAGGCGGGACAAAAAGCAAGAACTTGAATAAAACACCACAACTGATTACACCCTAGAGGCGCATTATAGTGGCTTGGAACCTTCCAGTAGCTTCTGGAACATACACAAGAAATTGAGGGTATGCAAGAATTGGTCGATCTTTTCTGCAACAATATATTTGTGACAATAAGCAATTTACTGCTGAGGAGGAGGACATGGAAACAAAGCGGAGTGAATTGTGGGGGATGGGACAAATAAAAAATAAAAAATAAAATAAATATATTCAAAGAACCTGTAAACAAACAGAGAGAATTGGGGAGGGGGGATGGTACAAAAAAGCAAAATAAATAAATAAATAAATAAATAATTCCAAGAACGTGGAAACAAGCAGAGTGAATTTGGGGGGCAGGGGCGGGATGAATAAACAAAATGAGTAAATAAAGTACTGTCTGTGACTTCTAGAACCCCAAACCATGTAACTCCAGCCAGTTGTAGCGAGCTGAATGGACAGCAAGTCCTGGAAATACAAATTTTAATTTATTTTTCCCCCTCCAAAAAGAGCAAACATTGTGACAAAATTATTTTTAAAAAGTTTACAACGAATCTGAGAAATGCTCCCTCAAGAGTTTTGTGTGATTTTGAAACAAACGGGCCCAAAGACATTGGCTTGTAACTGAAGGTAACCAACCAGTAAGAAGCCTGAAACTGCAAAAGTTATTAGAGGGGAAAGTAGTACACACATGTGCGCACATCTCATACTTGAGTGTATGGTGCATGGCATTATGCTGCATGTCTTGCACCTGGTATCTTGGCCAGGACTTATGGAGTTTTCCTTTGGGGAACTGCATATGTCACCCAATGAGGTAAGTCCTTCGACAGTATGATGACCAATGCAGTTTGCAGGGTTTCATCATCATCCTCAACAATATTATTCTCATTTGGATCTCATTTGGAGCTAGGTAGAGAGGTTGCAAAATAATTCATGACACATGTGCGAGATAATCTACCTTACCTTAGGCTTAGTTTCGTCATTAATTCATCCTTCAAATATTGAAATGAAATTTTAGGAAATTATGAAGTTGAGGTGTAGAAAATCATCATAATTATTGCAGGCTATGAATATGAAAAAAATTCACTATAAATCAGATGACAATCTCATAGTAGACTATTGTAAATCATGAAATAATAATAAATCATTTTTTTTATATGGATTGCTTTTTGGGAAATTTTATTTATTTGTTTTGTCAATGTGAAAAGCTGATCCTAATCTCCAGTATGTGGTTGTATTTATTTCAATAGAAAATATATGTGATATATTCCAGTATAGGACAGTCCTTTGCCGGCAAGAACCTCCAGTTTCGGCTTTAGAAAATAAATAATTGTTTACATTTCTGAAATTGACCTGGGAATCTGATTCCAGTTTCCAAATTCAGTCATGGTTCAGATCTGGTTCTTACGAGCCAGAAATGGAACATGGATTGAGTATCTGCCCAACATTGGTAGATAACATGTGCATATGTACTCATTTTGACAACCGTGTAAGATGTGCACGAAGGAAAAAAAACTGTGAGAAAAAACCAATATTCAGTTGTTGTGTTAATAAGCTTCTGTCACAATATCTTTGAAAGGAGGGGAGGGAGAATTAAGGGTGGGATTTGCAAATGTGAGAGAAGGCGAGAATACAAAAGATGTAAGTTCTGAACACATTAGCAAGTGTAGGATTGCTCTAAAAATAGCAGTTATAGAAAGAGAATCAACTGAAGAAAAATCAGAAATATTAAGCTGATTAGTAAAGCATCTGCAGAAGCTTTTTACTGTATTTGGAGGGCACGTTTATCAACTGGAATCTATCCTCCATAAAATAGTGGGGCATGTCAAAAAATGAAATGCCCACTCCAATGTACATTTAGCTTTGGGAAGTACTCCCTCCCTGCTCTTTTTCAATTGTATCTTGTGATACTCTCACTGTGTCACCAAACAATAGAAAAAAAATGCTGATGCTTTACACTGGGCAACAACCCCAGAGCAGAGTACTTCCAAATAAAGCACTCCTCAGCTCTGCCTCAGGCAGACGACTATTTCAGGAACAGCCAGCTCCTTTGGACATTGCCTTACACGTCAAAGTCATCAAGAATTCTTTGGTAATTATTGAGTTGTGAACTTCTTCAAACAAAAATGGTTGCAGTTGTTGTAGATACTAGAAAAACTACCTGACAAGATTCTTTCTCATCCTGGTTTATCAAAGGGGGAAAAAATCACATCATCCTTGAACTTTTACTTTCGGAGTCCATAGTGCATACATACATATCTGAGGATTGGAACATACGGCACCCCACCCAGCCCTGACTAGCCAAGGGTGAACCAGGATGAACAACCAGTACTTGCACTGAAACCTTCACCTTCTTGAGGGAGGCCTCCTAGGCCTATAGTGAATCCAAGAAACAATAAATTTGGACTTGAAGACCAAGACTTTAGTGATTTATTTAACCTCGACACCATACATTTAAAGTGTTTATAAGCATCCCAGAAGATTTAGGGATTTTATTGATGGTGGACTAGAAACCACACCAAACCATTGTGGACCCAAGTAGTTGATAGCCGCTGCTATTGTATTGAACTAATGGTAGTTCATCGAGATATAATTATAAATCTAGTCAAGTTTTATATTGAGACTCAAACCAAAAGCCGTGAACACAATCTCTTTCATCTTTTTGTCTGCTGATCAGCATGCACCCGACACCACCACAGTGCCCAAAATTAAATTGTTTCAATTTAAAACTCAAGGCTTTCTTGTTGCATTTTTAAAACCTCCTACTTATACAGCCAGAGAACTTGTATAAAAAGAGATACCGTAGTAAGGGCCATCTTCAACAAAAACATGCCAATACTTGCAATGCATGTACCCACACCATCACAATTTATCCCACGGGGTTTGCCCAAGTTAAATTCTATAATTAAGGGCGGCTCCAACACAAACATGCCAAATAATTCCAATGCATGGCCCCCAACATCACCACAATTTATCCCACGAGGTTTGCCAAACGTTGAATTATTACAATTTGAATCACAAGGCTTTCTTTCTTGTTGTACTTTTTTAAACCTCATATTTATACGGCTAGAGAGCTTGTATTTGTCCAATCGTAGTAAGGGGCGGCTTCAACACAAATATGCTAAATAATTCCATTGCTTGCCCCCAGCACCACCACAATTTAACCCACAAGGATTTTTGAAAACCTCGTGCTAAGTATATGGCTAGACAACTTGGACTTTTTTTAGAACCGGTACCATAGTATAGTGGCTTCAACACATGTCTATTGAATACTTAATTAATATTGGAGAATCCATTTCCAAAAAGAAAATCTCTAAAGATTTCTAAAGATTTTTCATTTTTCATGACAAACATTTGTTGTTTGAAAAATATAATTTATGAAATTAGCAGCATTTTAAAAAATAATGAAAATTCTATTGAAATCACCAAGGTACTATAGTAGTAGCTCAGCCTATGTTTAGGTTTTAATTTCAGCAAGAGATTATTTCACTATCCAGATCCAAATTTGGTTTTAACCAAATTCAGAACCTTTGATCCAAATACCCCAAAACCAAGTTTAGAACTTGTACCTAAACTTCCTCAATACCTTGAACTACTTGCCAACACTGCTTTTTATCAACATGGGGCAGTTTTATTTTTTCCAATTTTTCAATGTTGCCAAAGTGACAATCATTAAGAACAAGATTTAGCCACATTTGGCTATAAAAATCTTAGATTTATTTTTTCCCCCTAATCCTTCTATACGGTAGGTATGTACTAGGTAGAAATTTGGTGATTATTTTTTTTAAAGCTTCAAAATCTGACAAATTTAGGTCTTTACCGAAGACTCATTGAAATAACAGCCAGGGGTTTGATGCAAAATCTAATACCCGCTGGCGCTGCATTGTACTGTGGCAACAGTGTAGGTGCCGGCTGGTTCACGGAGCCACCCTTCCCTCCACCCCAAGAAACACAAAACAACACTGGGGCCACTGTGAACCAGCACCCACCAGTGCACCATCCATTGGATGCCAGTTATTACTCAGTTGTGGATGAACCTCAACTGAGTTTATATTTGGTTTCACCTTGGTAACCAATTCTGGAGGAAATAGGTCTCATATATAGGTAGGTAGGTAGGTAGGAAACTAGGTAACTATTAGGTAAGTGAATGGTTTCTAGATAGGTAAGGGCTGTATTTACTACCTACCTACTAACAACCTGTTTGTGGGTTGTTAGTAAGTAGGTAGTTTAAAAAAAGCACTGAGCTAACCACCGTGGTTAGCTAGGCAACTGGAACCCAACAGAAAACTGTTTCCTGACCACTTACCATTCATCCTTCATGCTGCGCTGGTGGGTGCTGGTTCACTGTGGCCCAACACTGGTAGCTAGCTAAACCTAAACCCTAAACCTAAATTTTCAGGGAAAACCTATTGAAATTTGACACAGAGAATCCCCTAAATATCTAATGAAAAGTGTCAACCTATTTTGGTAGGGAACAAAACAACCAGAAGATTCCCTTCAAAGCTCCCCTTCAAATGAAGACTTTTTTATTTTAGAGCTTTTAGAAAAAGCTTTTAGAAAATTTTGAGAGAGGTAATTACTTGGGGAGGTAGAATTGGAGACTTTCTCACCCCATTCTAAAATTCAAGAGAGAAAAAGAGAAAGAGACATACATAGGTAGGTAAGTAAGTAGATAGAAGTGAAGACTTTTTTATACCATTCTAACAACCAACCTAAAAACAAGCAGCAAAAAATTAGGTCTGTAGATAGGTAGGTAGAAGAGGAGACTTATTTATGCCATACCTTTCATTTTGTAAGAAAATTAAGTTTCTATAACAAATTCAATATTCTTATTAAAAAATCAGAAATGTTTTATACATTGTTGAAGTAGGTAGCCAAAAAATATACAAATGTTTAAATTTTTTTCTTTCATATTTTTTTAATTGTCAAATTTGGCTAAATTGATTTATGAATGATTATCATTTTGGCTACATCACAAAACTGAAAACTAAAAAACTAAAAACTAAAAAAAAGAATAGAACTTTATGCTTTTCTAAAAATTAAGAGGAAAAAAAAAGTGAAAATAACAATAATAAGTACACACATGTGTTATAAGCCCATGATGAGTCATGGGTCTAGCTACTTGTCAATCTAAGTCCAACCCAAGGAAAAACAAAACAAAACAAAACTTTTGATTGCGTCTAGTTTGAAGCGCCAAATAATCTTAACAATTTACATAATCTAACAATGCAAATTATTATTAGATAATAATAAACAACCATGCATTACAGTGACCCATTAACAAAATAGGCAGAATTTTATAAATTATTTTATTTTAAATTTCTTTTATCATGTAAACTAACACAATCTATTTGTAGGCAATCATTCTTGTCATTAACAGATGATAAAAATTAATTTCAAGAGTTTTTAAAATTTTCATAATTTTTTTTTTTATTGTGTTGGTGGGCATGTCCAAAATTTTAATTTATCAAATTTGGGATGGACTCCATTTTGTTTCATTAGTAATTCTTGCCTTCCCAGTTTTGGGACATGTTCCATTTTAATTTTTTCATTGGTCATTTTGACCTTGTGGCCACACGGGACGAGAAGAGAGAGAGAGATGCGCTAGTGATTACAGATATAGTGATTACATATAGTAAAGGACGTCGTGTCGTGAAGCATCATTTCATCCATCTGTCTAGTGTCATATAAAGGGACGCATCATTTGATCCATCTGTCTAGTGTCATATAAAAGGACGATAGGTCACCAACGCTTTTTAGCAACGAATGTGGCTAGTTGCCAAAAGAAGAGGGAAGAAACTAATCGCCCATTGGTTGGTGTCGCCAAGAGCACAAAAAAAGAGAACAAAAACAAAAAGATATAAACAAACATAAACAAACGGTGGGGATCCGGAACGCACACAAGAGTTAAGAGTGCAGGGGCCGGGCTTCGCCGCCCTGCATGCACTATCAACTAGGTGTTAGTGGAGGCTAATGTTGTCCTCATGATCAGCCGTTGGGCGTTGTGGGAAAGGGGGGTGGGGGCAGTTGGGGTTTGAGTGGATTGGCGTGGTGGACGATCGCGGAAATTCAGGGCGCAAGGTTTGACATAATAACGGAGTAAATTTGACAATCCGGAAGCTGCGGCGGGTCATCGCCTTTGACATTTCAATTCACAGCTCGTAGGAGCTGCTTCTGGTGAAGTAGCAACCGTGTAGCTGTCTAGACTCCACTCAAGTATCTAGAGTTGTTTTTTATTTGCCAAAAATTACCCACTCACACACACAAACACTGCCCTCCTCTCAAGTCATCACACTCTTCCCCACCCACACAGCAGCTCTCATCGCTCTGCTGTTTTGCGCGTATACCTCAGCCTACTCTTACTGCGCGCTCGTGTGCTCAACAGTAGACTTCAGAACTAGCCTTCCCCTTCCCCACCCATAACCGCTTTTCTTTTCCAAATCGAAGAACTTGCCGTGCACGAGAGTCCTGTAGTTTATAAACGTCTTTCCGAGTCAAGAGCTCGTCAATTCCACCTTGCTTCTCTATTTGCTTCCCACTGCTCTTCCCTCTCTTGACTGACTTTCTCATCTCTTACTTGTTTGCTTGCTTACTTGCTTGCTCGTCCCCTCACCAATCCGTGTCATGCGTGCTAGTGGAGCGTTTCACACTAGGGCTGCAATCTTTAGTCTCTGCTCTCTCTCTCTCGCTGAAGTTTCTCTCTGCACCTGTGCATGAAGCTGCTGCATCATCATTCATCTGTCACCCATCTGTAAATCCTAGCTGACCAGATCTTACATAAAACATATATAGCAATCTGACCTGAATCCCTGCGCTAGTATACTACAGCTGCTGCTTTAGTGCGTTGTTGTTATATTTGATCCTGACGTCTTCAAACAGTTTGCACTGAACAATTTTACTGACTAATTCTGTGTCACATGCAGGATGAGTGTCTATCTCGTGCACTCAGTAGCCATGAATCAGCTTCTAGGTTCACTGACAAACTGAAAAAAATCTACCACTAGGAGATTTTTACAGTATCTCCTGATCATCATCGAACTGCAACGCTGCTGCTTGATCACAGCGGCCGCGTTGCATTACAAGAAGCTGACTATAGATTGTGTACAATTACTTGACACTCACATATATATATTATTTTGTGTTTCCATACAAAGCAGCTGCGCCAGTACCGCTGAGTCTCTTGATCTTCAGCTTTTAGCCGGCGTTCTAATAAATTCGGCAACAACTAGTGTCAAGCTCGGAGTTTAGAAATTCTTTACATTTTGCCAGTGCAGTCGGCTCCGGATCAGCGCAGTAATACAATATGGCTCATTTCAGATCACACCGCCCAGGAGCCATCGAAATAGCACCTAATGCTCCGCCCATCATGAGCGGCGAAACCGCGGCTAATATGATCAGCGACCAGTACGATGCAGCTGGGCCGCAAGGGAATAGGAGTATGAAACTAGGACGAACAGTCTCAGATCCCCATGCAGCATTGCAATTATCTGGCTCGCACAAGATGCTGGAGGTAGTGGTGGACTTAAGCTCGGAGTCAGTGAGCATAGCAAGCATCACCCCAACTTCTATAGGCCCAGTTGCAGCTGCAACTCGTGAAGCAGGTCGAATGAAACCACGCTCGAGGTCAGCTCATCATGAGCGTGACCATTCGCAGCAAGAGGGCAGCGGCGTTGACTCCTCATGGACGAAAACTAGCGACTCTTTCAGAGACTCTCTGCGAAGATCTGCGTCGAGTGTCTTCAGACACCTGTTCTCGCCTGCAGCACCACCAAATGAGGTGGTGGATCCGGCTGCCACAAAGACGTCGTCGACGTCGTCGTCACTGCTGCCAGGAAACGGTGGATCATCGCAAAGGATGATCAGAAATCTGCCGCAAATTCACCAATTTCCACTGGTCACCATCCATTCGGCAGGTCCAAGCACGGAAGCCTTGGCCGCGGACGAAACCATGCAGCAGTTCATCAGCAACAGATCTGCATCAGGTGTACCAATAGCAGTCTCAACTGATCAGGGCGCGGAATTGCCTAGGTCAGCGTCCAAGCATGCACTGCAAGGGCTGCAGCTAATCAGCAAGGTCACAGCTACTGCAGATCAGAAGAGCTTGTGGGCTGGAGTGGAGAAGAGATTCCATAAGCTTGCTGATGCTAATTCCATGCTTCCTAAGAGCTCTTTTGCAGAATGCATAGGTGGGCAGTTTAATCATTTCCTGATTATTATTGTGACAAAAGAGGATGGATTAAATCCATCTGTTTTTTCTTTAGGAGAGCTAGTCTGCCATCTTCCAGTGCTCTCTGCTTGCTTCATCACGCCACAGTTTGCCTCCTTAAAATGCATAGAAGTATCTATATGAAGTTCTGTTAGGAAATTTCACAGTTCTAATTGCAATTGCATTACGCCTTTTTTCTTTTCTTTTCTTTTTGTTGTGGCGGTGGGGGGCGGGGAGGGGTTGTTGATATATAATTTGTTTGTTTCTGGCTCGTGATGATTGAATGATTGATTGATTGAAAAATTGATATTGGGCGCAGGGATGAAAGACTCCAAGGAATTCGCAAATGCGCTGTTCGACGCATACATAAGACGCAAAGGGAAGCACAGCAACACTAGTACGCAGAACTTGATGTCCAAACATGATCTGTACGAATACTGGTTGCAAATTACGAATAAGGAATTCGACTCTCGGATACAAACCTTCTTTGATCTGTAAGCCAAAATTATTTTCTCTTCTCAATCAGCTGCAATAATTTCTTAACAAATTCCGTAATTTCCAAAAGAATCCCCAAAACCCACCTAGTCCGGACTGCACAAATGAATATCATTCACAAGAAATTACGTTCTTTGGCATTCCCTGTAGTAGTAGGGAAAAGAGTGGAAACCAACCTCTGTTTCAAGAATTAAAGTTGAATTAACAAAAAAAAAACATAGGGAATTTTATTCTAATTTTCCCATTGTGAAATAGAGGGATCATTGTATTTTCCCATTGTCAAACAAAACCATTTCATGTTTGCATAGGGGGAAATTCAAGTTCTTCTTGATGGTCTTTGGCACAAGGAATCCTAAAAAAATTTCTTGTGATATATATCATTCTAGTAACTGTGCTGCTGTTATGGACCAAGTGCTGCTGTTGCAGCTAGTGATCCAAGCAGTTGGTCCATGCTGTTGTTGTTGCAGCAATCCAATTGCATATTTCAGCCACAGGGAGCCCAGTAGTACTATGAATCACCCCCACGCAATATAATCATCATTCATTAGAGCTTATAGCTGTTGCTGCTGTGCAATCTCTAATTAAATTCTTTTAGGAGATTTGCTCTAGTACTTACATTTCTTGACCAGCACAGTGCTGCTTAGAACTGTGCAAACGTCCTCCACTGACTCTGAGGAGCGTTACATTGAACTAAATCATTGCAGCTCTCCACTACTTACAAGTTCCAGAAATCTTCTGCATCTAGAATATCATTACTAATTACAACTTATAGTCTTTCAGATCTGCATCTATTTTTTAGCTGAAGCGTCAGGATTTCCCACTGCAACTTTTAGTTGTACAAATATTCTGTGCGACCTAGTAGTGGATGCAGCAGATTATCCAGTAGAGCAGGAATTCTTCTTCATGCACGCCTGCATGATTGCATCCCAGTAGTACCTGTGAAACAGCTCAAATTGCGGGTCAATTGTGATCAGGCTAATTTCCCCTTTCCCCTTTCCTTGGTGAGGGGTTGAGGTGTACTAGTATTGAAAGAGCTATAATTGTGGGTCCATGGTGCTCCCTCTTCTTGTGAAGGGGAAAAGCCTGTGGGAAAGATCAACCTGATCACCATTGGGTTACTTGGTAATCAGGCTAACTCCTCTTTTCCCCTCCTTCTTGGAATGGGAGAGGGGAAGTGCGGGGAAAGGCCAATCTGGTGACCCAGAAGGGGAAAGGTTAGCCTGGCCAATTGGTGACCCAATGCTGATCAGGTTGATTTCTACTCTCCCCACCCCACCCCCACTTCTTAGTGAGGGGGAAAAGGGGGTGCGCAAGATTAACGTGATCACTAATGATCCCAAAGGGGAAAGAACAACCTGATCATCAAATGACCCAATATAGTAAGCTTCAATCTTCTTCTTGTTTTGCATGACGACAGACCATGTAGATTGGAAGCCAAGCATACAAAATATCTAGTCAAATCATAAGTCAAATACATGTGTTGATTAAAGAAGTCTAGACAGTAGACCTGTCCAGGTTTCAAAGTCTTGAGTACTTGTTTTTTACTTTGGTTCAAGTGGCCAACATGGATGGACCCACAGATTGTGGCACCCAAGTCAGCAATTGGCTTGATGCACACCAGGTGGGCATAGTAGCACACAATTTAGAAATACTTATTGGCATCTTTTCTTTTTCCAAATCAACCCAAGGTGGGTTAACTATCCTTGAGCAATGTTTTATATTCACATCTAACGTTGTTTGTTAGGTCCTTTTTTGGAAAAAGAAAGGGATTTGTTTTCCTCTAGGCTATTAATAAGCCCAAAAGAGTAAATCAAAATTCCAAATTGTGTGCTAGAAGTTGTCATGGTCAGATATTTGACATTGACAGATTTTATTCGATTTTACCGTAAATGTTACAAGGATCAAGTTTGCTCCATATGGTAGGCTAGGGTACATGTTAGCTTGACCCCAAGGATTTTTGAATGATTTTGCAGGTGTGACAAGGACTTGGATGGCCGCGTTACAAAGGAGGAGGTAAAAGAGGTATGTTGACTCTCAACCGAACTCAATACCCATCATCTCCATGTGCATACAATGATACCAGTCCAAAGAATGAAAAGCCACCAAATCAGATTTTGTTTTTAGTAGGACTTTGTTCGTTTTGCCAAAAATAAAAGTGTACTTTTTTCATGGCCTTGGGGCCCCACTTTTTTAGGCTTTTTCGTACACGGAACAAGTGGTCATCCTCCTATGTTCCACTTGTAATTTGAATCTTGAGTGGGGAACATGGGTTATGCTCTGGAAGAGGCCCTGGTAGCAACCCTTACCACTTGATGGAATGGCATCTCACCTTGTGGGGCTCAATCCAGTCATATGTGGAATGGGCCTTGTGGAATGGACCCAATCCAAAATATGTATATTGCAGAATTGGGTAGATTAGCTACCTTGGCCCATTGAGACATTTAATTGGTGTTGTTGTGGGATACCCTGCCCATAGTCAGGATGGAGCCCATGTTTCAGAGCCGGGTATCCTGTAACTCCAGTGGGCATATCCGTATTAAAGACACACAACTTTTTGCTGCCCCTGGCCCAGGTCAGTGAGCTGTTAGGGTGGGCTTATACAGACAGGAAGCCTCCTTGTGAGCTCAGCAACCTGAGCAGACCATTGTTCCTCTTAAGGTCCAAGTGGGGGCAAAACAAATTCAGGGATCTTTATGTTCGGAAATTGTGAGGACAAAGGCCGCAAAAACATAATTGCTTAAAAACAGAGACAGTTTTCCATTGGGGACCCTTAGAACCTAATAAGTCATATTATGCAAGGTAACCGAGGCTTGAAACCCAACCCACCCTTGGAACCCACCTGATTACTTAATCTTCTCCTCAGGAAAAACCCAAAGAGTCGGTCGACCAGGTCTGTGTGGGTGTTTCAAGAAAACAATTGACTTCATATTTTGAAAACCCAAATAGAGGTCCACTAGGTATGTGTTATGGCTGTTTTGAAAAAAGTAAACTATGAGGTTCTATTCCTATCCAAATGCCCATTCCCGGGAAGCCTATAGTCACACTCCACATATGACTTTGATTCAATCCCAAGCTAAGCTATCAATTTTATTCTCATCCGAGACATTCGTTTGTGTTAAAATTTTCATCACCAGGTGATCATGTTGAGCGCATCCACAAATAAGCTCTCTAAACTGAAGGAGCAGGCTCAAGAGTTTGCAGAACTGATTATGGAGGAACTTGATAGTGAGGGTACCGGCTACATTGAGGTGAGCCCAATGAGAAAACACATACCCATTTTGTTCCATATTAGGTACACAGTTTGGCTTCAAACTTTCACAGTAGAAATGAAAGTAACAAGATGTGGCCTCTCATTGGGTAATGGCTAAAAAATGGTCTTTTTGAAGATTAAAACAAAACTAAAAGAAAGGATGAAACCTAGTTCCATCATTTCTTATTATATAATTGTAATAGTTATATTTTGAATACAAGATAAATTTTCTTTAAAAATACAATTCAAGAATAAATGAAGTCTTGAGCTTTATTACTCACACATTGGTTTCAAGTTCAAACCAAAAGATTACCTCAAAAATCATACAGTAATGTGAAATCTCTAAGTCCCTCTCAGTAGCAAAGCCAACAAATTACCTTCATATTCAAGTAACCAAATTTGGGCTTAATGAATTCAAGGCTGAATTCGGAACAAAGATGCATTATGATCCAATTATATTAACTAGATTGTTTGTACAAAGAATCTTGAAAAATGAAATTATCATGAAATTGATGATAAAATAAATCTTTAGTTGAATTTTTTGATCCCCATATTAATCATTTAACAACACCTGTCATGATTATCATGAAACAAATTTAGCAATGTCACACAAATCATTAAGAAAAACTTGTCATGATTATATTTATGATAATTTTGATAAACATTGAAATCTGAACAACTAAGTTTGGCTTGCTTGCTTGCATGACAGTTGCGTCAACTAGAGACTTTGATGAGGGAAGTGGCAACAGGATTGCCACCAAAAGACAGTGTGATCAGCAGCTTGAGGCCATCAAGATCCAAGTTACACAGTTGGATAAAAAAGAGCAAGTATTTTTGGTTGGACAATTGGAAAAGGTTGTGGATTTTGTTTTTGTGGTTGGGTGCTTTAGCGGCTCTCTTCACATGGAAGTTCTTGCAATATAAACACCGAAGTGGCTTCGCTGTGATGGGTTACTGTCTTTGTGTGGCCAAAGGCGCCGCAGAGACTCTCAAACTCAACATGGCACTCATCTTATTACCCATGTGTCGAAACACACTCACATGGGCAAGGTCCACTTGGCTCTCGAAAGTCATCCCCTTCGACAGCAACCTCCAATTCCATAAGGTATGGTGTATGATCCCAGTTAATGATGCATTCATTCATGCCCAGATCCCATTTCACAACTCACAAGCTTCAAGTTTTTGTAGCTTCCCCTTTCTAAACAGCTGAAAATTTCCAGGAATCCCCTTGATAGTTGGAAGGGGAATCTCCATCTTTACTAAGGACATCTCAAGAGAATATTTCCATTAGATTATTCAATCACAGTTCAGCATTCCATAATATATTTTTCCAACTACCTATGATCATGTAGTCACCTCATAGCTCTACCAGTCAAGCATTGATCACATGCAACAGCTATGAGAGTTATTAATCAAAGGTCTGTGACTCATCACAAAGAAACATCTATCTCTTGTTTGCATGGGAATGTGTTCTAAGGAGCTAAGAAAGCTAAGAAGATGCTTAGGAAGAAATGTAGATCACAAACGAGTTGAATGTCCTCATAAAAAAACAAAACAAATTCTGTAGTTCAGAATCATAAGAACAACAAGAAGTTGAAGAAATAATTATTGTTTTTGTGGACTTTGCAATCCAGGTGGTGGCACTAGGAATTGTATTCGGCATATTTTTTCACGGAGGTTTACACATAACTTGTGATTTTCCAAGAATTGTGAATGCTAGTCCAGCCACATTCGACAACACCATCGCTGGGGACTTTCATGATCACCGAAAACCCAGCTACGGCCAAATCTTGGAAACGCCAGTGGGAGTGACAGGGATTTTGATGGTGATCATCATGTTTTTCGCGATGCTACTTGCCACTCATTGGTTTCGCAAAAACTTGGTGAAGCTTCCATGGCCGTTTCACCGGATGACAGGCTTCAATGCCTTTTGGTATTCACACCACCTCTTCATCATCGTCTATGTGTTGCTGATTGTGCACTCCATGGAGCTGATCTTAACTCATTCCTGGCGCCAGAAAACTGTACGTCCCTTCTTCAAACTTCACCTATACATATCATGACATTCACCACTTATATTTATATGCATAAACTGCATCAATCCAGTTCCATTCATAAAAGAAAGATGTCACTTTGTGATGAGTGATAGTTTGTCTCAAAACTCTTGCATTTGGTCAAGTTTTGACCTGTAGAACTTAGAGCTATGAGCTGCAAACTATGATCATAGCTACTGCTTACTTGTTAAGTTTTGAGTGAAATTTTATCCAATTCTTTGAATCCTGAACTCACTTTAATACTACTTGATAGATTGCTGCTAATGGGTTTTGTGGGTGCTTGATCATGAATGATCATTTTTTTTTGCAGGCATGGATGTACCTCACAGTTCCTCTTGTGTTGTACATATCTGAGAGGATTTTGAGATTATTTAGAGCTGGGCACTTGCATAAGGTGGATGTTGTGAAGGCATCTATCTATCCTGGCAATGTGTTGGCTATACATATGACGAAGCCCGAGGGATTCAGATACAAAAGTGGGATGTACCTCTTTCTTCAATGTTCACAGATTTCGCCCTTTGAGTGGTAAGACTACATTATTCATATCTAGCCCTACAATTGTTCAACACAAAACAAAAATAGTACTGCAAGCACATGAATCCCCTAGGTACCCATAAACAAATATGTATATGACTTGCAGGTTTTCTTTTTTCCAAGTTCCTAGATTGCATGTACCCTTGATCCATAGTTATTTATGCATTCATGAGTACTTCAAGACAGATTGATCCTACCTACTACTTCAAATTTTGATATATTGTTCAAGGATGAAGCTCAAAAAATTGTGTAGATTATATGGTAATCATATTGCATTGGAAATTTTGTACAACAATTACACAAGTTTGTGACTAGTTGCTACTACTGATTTATAATTAATGTGAACTCAATGTTGTATGACTCTGTTGGAACAATGGGTGACAGGCATCCTTTCTCCATCACATCTGCACCAGGAGATCCATTTTTGAGTGTGCATATACGAACCCTAGGGGATTGGACAAAAGAACTGAAGGAAATCTTCTCAAAAGTATATATTGAAATCTCCTTAGAATTTCTTTTCTTGAGGATCAACATTTCATTCTTTTGATCATTGTGATGCAATTGCAGGGTCCACTACAATTACATGTCCTAGATAGACTTCTTAAATCAAATTTCCATAAAACATAGTTCTTGAATAATTTCAAGCTTGTCTTTGAAGTACAATTTTTTTGCTCATTCTGTGTTTGTAAAATTCTGCAGGCTAATGGTGGTATACCTCATGTGCAAATTATGAATAACTTAGAACTCAGTGGAGAGTTATCTTTGGCCACAAGGTAAGAGTTGGAATCTTTTCAAGACCTTCATCACAACTGCAATTTTTCACATTAGAATGGAATGTTTCTTAAAGATTCTATAATGTTTCATGCAATTCTAGAACTATTCAATATGCTTTAGCTAGATTATTATACTCATCTAGTTTCATGATTGCCCTTGGTTTTTCTGCAGGTTCCCAAGGTTGAGCATAGATGGGCCATATGGAGCTCCTGCTCAAGATTATTTGAAGTATGATATGTTGTTGCTTGTGGGTCTTGGTATTGGAGCAACACCATTCATTAGCATCATGAAAGACATGCTTAATCATATCAAGATGTCTGAACAGGTAGGTAACAACTACAAAATATTCTTGTCCCGAGCCCCATCTAATTTTGCATACGTTTGCCAAAGTTGTTTGGTCTTTTATGAAATTTTTGAAAGAAATACAGTTTGAATCACATCCAAATTGTGCAACATACCAATGACCAAATTTCCCCAAATTCTTAAATCTTCAATTCTTGTTAAGCAAATTCTTAAACTTTCAGATTTTATATTGGCATGTCGTGTGAGTTGGTTTGCATTGCAACTTGGATACATGTGCAGCTAGAGATTGTTGCATCACCTTATGGTAGCCCACCACAAGAAAATCCCCCAAAGAGGAAAGCTAGGAAATCACGATGTGCTTCAAATGCTCTTTTCTATTGGGTGACACGAGAGCAAGGATCCTTCGATTGGTTTAGAAGAGTTATGCGAGAAGTTGAAGAAATTGATACCAAGGTACAAAATACTCTTTCAACCCCAATCCCTCTATGTTGTACTGCAATATAAGGATTTGCTTACATTAAGCTATGTTTCTAAAATTTATTGCTGACATTTTTTCATGCAAGGTAGTCTTGGACTGCTGTAATTTGTGCAAAATTGCATTCCTTATAAGTGAAGAATTACACATTAGAAAAAACAATAGAAACTCATTTCAAATTTGGGTTGTTAAATATGTTTTCTCATTTTGCAGGGTGCTATAGAAATGCACAACTATTTAACCAGCATTTATGAAGAGGGAGATGCAAGGTCTTCATTGGTCACAATGTTACAAGCCTTGCATCATGCTAAAAATGGTGTAGACTTTGTATCTGGCACTCGGGTACGTAATATGACATGCATAAATGTTCCATTTGTTTTGGGGTCCGTTTTTATTAGACTCCCTAGTCATTTTTTTGCAATGAAGAACAAGTTTAGGCTAGTACAAGTTGATATACCATATAGCTAATGAGCCTTCATGTACTTCGTTTTTGCAAAAAACCAGGCCCGAACACATTTTGGAAGACCAAACTGGAACCGAGTATTCTCAAATTTAGCAACTACTCAAAAGGACAAGACAGTAGGTAAGAAGTACATTCTTTCATGCAACTCACTTCTTATTTCAATCAATTGTAAGTCATCAATTGATATTAGAGCTTGACTTAATTAGACTTCACATCATGTGCCCATCTAATTTGTATAACAACTTTGTTGCTTTAAGGAGCTCACTTGTCATTCTTTCCATGGGTCATGTGCAGGGGTCTTCTACTGTGGACCAGCAGCTCTTGGAAAGGAACTTGACTTATTATCAAAAAAGTTCACACAAAAGTCATCCACAAAGTTTGAATTCCACAAGGAGAACTTCTGAGTACAAAAATCCATGTACAATAATCAATATTGACATGAAACTTCAGCAAAATTCTAGCAAGAGATGATCAAAATTATATTAGCTCATATTTTGAGTACAAAATGAATATAAAATTTTAAGAATGGAAGAAGAGATCATTGAACATTGGGTTTTGGATATTGCCATCCCAGTAGAGAAAAAAGAGCACAAGCGCTCTCAAGAGCTCTTGAGTTAATGTAGTTCAACAATTTTATTTTATTTTCAAATTACACAAGAGAAACACCTCTTGAGGCACCCCATGTACCATAATGAGGTTAATTACTACCACTAGTTTCTAGTCTCTAGATACTTGAAATGCATTCATTCATGTTTTGAGCAACACCCAATTGTGGCTACTCACTAATGCTATGCAATCACCTCATACAGTATCCTACTTCCATTCTCCATGCACAATTTTTTTGTAGTCGTGTCATGTTTTTTATCCCCCTAAAAGGTGTTCAAAGACAAAGGGTTAGCTTTTTTGTGAGAATTTCGAACTTTGTTGGTACAAGTACCTTTCAACAACATTTAGGAGGAGCAATAAAGGGACATTTCCATATACAAAGGTTGCAATTAAAAGACAAGAAGGGTTGCAATATTCAATGACCACAGACTATCAGCAAATTTTCCTTGATTATGTTGCCACGATCATTTTACACAACATGCTTCAAAGAGTTTCCTATGCATGAATGAATCTCATGAGTTAAGGAGCAGGAGTGGAAAATATCCATGAATAGTTCACTTGATCCAAGAATTTTAGCAACATTTCCTATTTGAATTGGTCTTCGTTGACTCTTCCATTCATGGAAATTTGGCCTTCTGTGACTACCTTGCGCTAGGGGTTGGGTAAGATGTGAAAAATTTGCGCTTTCACTATGTTGGGGCTTGTCTCATTATATTTCAATCCTAATTTTATGGATTAGTTTTTCATCCAGACATGTAGCAATGGCAGTTTCAGATTAGGTTGGGTTTGACTTTTCCTTCATAATTCATGCTTTAGAACACATAAGATGGTGAAAATCTGTGTTTCGTGGAAAAGTTGGGTTTGGGAGGCCACACATTTCATGCTTAGTCCTATCCCATATGGTTGTTTTTGTTTGACTGCAATTTGGGTTTGGGAGGCCACAAATTTCATTTTTAATCCTTTCACATGTGTTTCTTTCTACACTTTGTCAATTTGTTCACAGGGGCAAGTGGACCCCAAATCAAAGTGTCTTTCTTGTTGGGTCACAGTGAGCACTTCTTGATTCCAAGACAACATTGCTTGAAAGTTGTTAATAATTGAACAAGAGACTCTTATGTGATGTGAAACCTCCACATTGAATGCATCAAAGTTGGAACCTTTCAAACATTAAAGTTGGAAGCTTTAGATGGGTAGTTATGACCCAAACTCAATATCAATGAGCCCTACACTAAGGGGAAGAAGAGAATCAAAAGAACTGAAGTTCGTTGGATTACTTTCCATGTGTTAATTAAGTGTGTTGTAATCTAATTACATGCATGTCAATCAATTGTCATCTTGGCCCAAATTTTGGGTTCTTACTAATTTGTGGACAGTTCTAGATGAGCAAGCAATTTGGGCCTTGTTTACTTGTAACATGTTCGGTGCCAGTTGTCTTGCATTGTTGGGGCATATCATATTTTTTTTACTCCCTTCAAGTTCATCCAATCTGTGGACTGACTTTACAGGAGGAATTATAACAAAGAAGATCAAGTTGTTTTAGAGTGTCGAACCTCTTATTCAAGGGTCAATTTTGTTTATGTTTCGTGCAGATATGCCTCATTACAAGAGTGTGACCTTTTGGATGATTTATGGAATGGAACTATGAGTAACACCCCAGCATGGTTAGTAGATTCTTGATCATACTGTAGAAGACCAAATTTGATAAGATCTGAAATTGTAAGCAGAGAGGCATGCACAGCTTGTGTAGAGGCTTGAAAGTTCAGATCTGAAACAAGTGTGAAATTGGGTGTTTGTGCACCATGTATGGTTTGAACCTAGGTATTGAAGGTCAATACTTTGATATTTAGGCCCTTGAACTTGGAAATATTTTGCATAAATAAAACTATTTGAGAAGTTATGTATGGCACTACACCAAACTTACTCTAGTTTGTCCAGTTAAATGTCTCATCTCCTAAGGAATTCCTCAACAACATCAAACAATCTTGATGAAATCATCAAGTGCTGCATATTGGGCATTGTTTGGGAAGGAATTTCCCTTTATACCAAATATACCTTTACAAGAAGGACTTAAGAACAAACTCATGGGACAACACAAGTTATGAGAATTCATGTTGTGGAAGTAGTTTTTGGCAGATATTAGAATGGTTTTTAAATTGATGTGTGCAGCTGCTTTGGCATGATGGATGCTTTTCTAAAGCTCCTAACAGGTCTAAGACCAGCCAGAGGATTTGCCAAAAAAAATTTCAAAATTTGACAATTTAGCAAAGCATAGTCCATCATCACATATTTACACAATCAGTTTTCAGCCATTCTTCCCCAAAAAAATCAAATGACCTAAAAAAAGAATTATTCTTAACCTCCTTACTTGCTTACTTACCTACTCACTTACTCACTACCTACTTACTACTTATGTACCTACCTAAAGTATATCTAAAATTACTCTTTAACCTACCTATATATCTACCTACCTACCTAAAACTATTCTTCAACCTACCTTCAAGCATACCCACCTAGCCAGAACCTATTTACCTACTCACCTAAAATTGTTTTCTCCTTTTTTTTTTCCCCTTCAACTTTTACCTACCTACCAATTGCTTCCACAAAAGCCAAGGAAGAGTGAGCAAGAGAACCAGCCTGTTTTTTTGTTGTTGGCTATATTTAGGTAGCCAAAAAGATATATTAGAAACTAAAAGTGCTAAAATCAATGGGTGCTTCTTGAGATTCTCAATAGCCAGAATTTGATGAAAAACATTAAAGAAAAGTCGCCGAAATTCTATAGATGGTCCAAGTAGGTGGCCAGAAATAATATAGAAGGATGTTCTTAAAATTTCCTTTGATATTTTGCTTTTAGCCAAAATTTTAATGAATCCTTCTTGTGGATGGTGATCGCCACTTTTGCTAATCACAAAACTCACGAACAAAACACGCTGAGACAAACCTCGGGCGTCTGTTGGTATTGTTATCGCAACACCATCGTCATCGCCACCACAACGAAAGTTGCATCCCAAGCCCCAAGTGATCCTCAAGACCCAAGCCCAAGTGATCCTCGTCAGGTTGTAATTGGAATAGCCTAAATCCAAACAACTTTGACCACTTTGAATGTTACAACCTCCCCTCAGATGCCTGTGAACCATGCTCTTGTGCAAAGATGCATTGAGCATTTTCTCCAGAAGTGGCGAGATTGTTTTCCAGGTGCTACTTCAGTTACTCATTCTTTCTTTGTTTTGGCTACCTCGCACTGTAGGTATGGAGTTCTCTTATATGGACGTTTTTTGTTTGGCATTGCAGGCGTTGAACCTGCCCGGTTTGCTGGCAAACCTGAGCCTGCACCCACTGGGGCTATAAGTGTGGAGCAGTGGAACGGGTTCATTACGATTGGGATGGCGGAACAGTACGAAGACAAGGGTCTTAACGGTGAGATCAGCAACTTGCAGGCAGATATGGTGCAGAGCCGGGATTTGTTCCAAAATTGCATGGAGCGGCTTAGAGGGTGCAAGGAGGAGGAAAAACCCAAGAGAAGCTAACCATGCACAAGCGGCGGCGGCCTTGGAGAAAAAGATCGTGCAGCTGAATCAGAAAATGGAAAAGAAGGAGAAGGAATTGTCAGAGAGAATTGAAAGTTTGAACGTGGAGAAAGAGCAATAATAGTTGCAGAAAGAGATGCAGGACACGTGTGAGCACTACCGGAGCGAGGTAGAGTTCTCTGATAAGGTGAAGAGGAGGGTGGCCCTCACTGAAGCCAGAAAGAGAGCGCTGCATGACTTAGGGAAAGCGAAGGGGGAAAATGAGACATTGTTTGAGTACTTTGAGACACTGTCTCTAGCCGACCACCTTCAAAACAGGGAGGCTTGGATTATAATCTTCAAGTTTGCGTGTTCGCCAGAGGAGGCGGATGAATTTTTTGACGATGAATTTCAGCATCTGCAGGTTTAGTCAATCTGATTGTGTAAGTTTTGGAATTGAACAAGCCATAGAGGTTCAGCCCACTAGACCAGGTGATGAGCTTAAATGCATTCGAGATGCAAGGCTTCATCTCATCTTATTTTGGCATCTGCTGGTGGGTGGAAAATCCACTTAACATTGATCCTGTGTGAGTGTTTCAGCTCCATAGTACACCAGGCTCAAGGCCAAATACTGAAGAAACCATCATACACACCATCTTTGGTTGGTGTTTGAATGTCTTGATGACATGTGCTTGACTTTATTCACTGAGGGCACCAAGCTTTGTGTTACTCATGTGTGTAAGCCTCATCAATTTATCACTGAATTCAAGCTAAGTGATGCCTTTCTTTTATGCTGACTTAATGAAGTGTAAAGCATTGAGATGACTTTTGGTTGTTGGGCGTGTCTTTTCTTCATGTTTGCTGATAGATATTTAGTGATTGACCCACTTTGATGTCTCAAAGCCCAGTTGCTTTAGGAACAAATCCAGCATTCAAACAATCTCCACTCATACGCCCATTATGGGCAAAGACAGTGGTGTGCTTTGTTTAATTTCACCATTTCTCTAGAAATCACATGTAGTAACCACTTACATTTCATCAGATACTGCTGCTGTCCTCTGGGGAAAAGCTAGGGTTAGGTTCAGAGGGAGGGGCAGATGGTAGGCAGAGACAGAAATGTAGACATTCTGAGTTCTTTTGTGTGTCACTCTGTACTAACATCTGCTAGTAATTTTTTTAAAATTAGCTATGTCTCTTGAATGTTACCCAACATCAAGACCAAGTCTTTCTGTTGGTGGTGGAGGTCTGACAGAACTCTAGGATGCAAATTTTGTATAAATGCTTTGCCCAGATTTTGAATGAATTATTTCTGCACTTCAAGGCTGTGCTTAGTTGAGGATGCAGACACTTTGCAGACCACTAGCAAGTGCCTTAATATATAAGCTGACCTCAGAAAATGGAGAACTGATGCAGACACCTTACACATTGGCAACAAGTGCCTTTGGACACAATCAGACCTCAGAAAGCAGGCAATGAATGGGGTCTCATCTGATGAGTTTGGCATCGGCCATAATTTGGAAGCATGTCCAACAGGGTACAGCCAACAACCTAATACTCAGCAGATTTCCAAGGGGTATGAAGTTCCTCAACCGTCAAAGCCATTGTGTCTGCACAAATGGATTCACTGCTCTAGTTTTCAGCACACAAATTGCTACTGTATTTCTTTGATCTCTGTAAGTTTCTATCCATTGCTGTTGGACTAGTTTCTAGGTAGCTTTTTCCCATATATTCCAAGATTGGTGGTTATTTTCAAAGACAATACTTGCACCCAAGCTTTGCAGTTTGTCTCAGGTTATTTGAGTTCTTTTAAGTCCCAGGATTACTTTCCTCAGGTGCATTTCTTTGCAAGTATCTTCTTCAATAGCAGGATCTGGTAGGATGTGTTTATAATTGTTCTGACAAAAATCTCTATGCTTTCAGACTGCTGAATTGCTGGGCAACTGGTCTTCAAGTTGATGGAATTAAACATTATTGTTCAAGGGCTAAAAGGACCAATGTGATGTATATGACCCAGCACAGTTTTGTGAGAACAACAGTTCAGAGTCAAGGTCCAAAAGCTTATGTCAATGACATCTGACAATGTGCTGGTGCTTGTTTGCTGCAGCAAAGGCAACTCCTGGAAGTAATCAAGGACACAGTTCTAGCACAGCTTGCTTACAAGTTCCCATCTCAGGTAATGATGGACTGCTCATAAAATTCCTTATTCTCTCAGCATTCTTCAGAGACATTAAGTACCTTTTGTGCTTCAAAAATGGTCATGTGAACCTTCAAATGTGGGTTAATGAACTTGCTTTTGGGAGCAGGAAATTGAAATTTTGAAAAGTGCCTGAGACCCACTGTTAGTGGTTTTAGGGTCGGAGCTTGTGTTCTATGCATCCAGAGGATAGCCTACTATGCTGGCAGATTGTTTCCTCCTCTGGATCCAGATCACCATAACTCTGTGTGGTAAGTGGGACCTGGTGAAGCAATCATCTGGTCAGTGACGTAAGCAACTCCCTGTGAACAAGGGTGGTGGACTGTCTTTCCACTGCAATATATGGATGCAAAGATAGCACACTGCACAAAGATTTTCTCTGAAATACTCTCCATGCCAGCCATGGTTAATACACTAGTTCTGCATTCTTTTGCTTCACAGTAGGGGTATGGTTGCAGGTGCAAATAGTTGGTATGTTGTGTGGAACTCCAGACAAGGATGCTTGCCAGCAAATAGTCTGACAGTGCACAGGTGGTGGGGGTACATTCGAAAAGACAGGTGGTCGGAAGATCACACTACCAGGCACCAACCTGAATGATGTCAGCAACCAAGCTGATGACCTCATAGTTGTATACCTTGCAAAATAAGGGCGTTTTAGAAGTAAAGTTTTGAGAATGTCAATTTTCCCAAAATTGTTCTGACCTTCCATCCAATAGCTTACCAGTAATCCAAGCAACAAGATTTAGTATTCTCACTCAAAAATTATGCATATACATATTCAAGTAGTTATGGGTACTCACCAGAATTAATCTCTTGCTCATCCTTATGTGATCATGTTCAGTGTCAATGAAGGTCTGGTGATGCCCATGGCAGACAATGGAAGAGAAAGCCACTGTACCAGACAGGCAACTACTGGCAAGGCTTGTCCTGGTCAGAGAGGAGGCTAACAGTCTATTGAGTGGCAGCCTTCTAGTCTAATGCAATGACAGATCCAAGTTCTGGAATCTGCCACAGCCTGAGGTGGGTCAAAGATCAGCATATTGAGTTATATTAATTGCAACTCACTACATTAATGCTGTAATCCAGAAGGGGCTTCTGGATATGAAAAGGGCTATTGAATCCACAAGATGACTTTTGAGCTCAATCCAGCTTGGATCTCATGGACATCAACCAAGAGACTTTTGTGGAGATGATGACAAAAGTTTGTGACTCATGAGGCACTTACATTGGAGCTGTGTTTGGGACAGGGAACGAAACAATAGAAACCTTAACTTCTTCAAGTTTGCCCAGGCATGTTTTTAGAAACAGTGACAATAGTAAGCTTCACCCCACTCAGACATGATTATCAGGATGGTTATTAGCACTGGATCCATTGCAATACAACAGAAGTATTGTATTATGCGCATGCAAATGACTGATGGAGAAGTACAGTGTGAAATGGTCATCAGTAATGTGAAGTTTCTTTTTACCAGTCATTTAGTTGGTTTTTGTGTAGAATATATTCTGACTTGTCCCTTGCACCAGGTTCTTGGAGGAATGTATGAGATAAAGGCTGCACTGGTGGAGCAACCTTCAGCAGCTTGAGTGGGTTAGTACCATTTTGCTTGCCTCCTGGTTTTTCTGTACATATTGCATACTCTGAAAATCTTAAAGGTCAAATTCAACCAAGTTCCATATACATGTACTGCATAGATGGAATTTTTTTCATGGTTATCTGGCCCTCTGGGTTGACATCTTCTTTTCAGTTTGAGTCATATATTGGCTATTTTGGATTAAGCCCAAAATGCAAAGAGATCTTATGGATTTTAGAGCTGCAGAGATTGCATCAGATTCTAGACCATCCACCTTTAATTCACAGAGAAAAATCCCAAAATGCCCTTTTTGCAAAGGTTGGTGCATACATTCTTCGATGCATTTTGGCATCAAATTATGATTGTGTTTTGCAGAGTGATGTGATACTATACTTTGTCAGGCATCGGGCCTGATTGGATTGAAATTGGGCCTCCGATTTGCAGCTGTAGAAATGAGGGTATTCCTAACAATGAGTCGCTTGTGAATCTAGTTAGTGGTGGCTGATGCTGTCATCATAAGCACTATGATCCAGTGTGCTGTCAACCAGGCCTGGCCTCAGATTTCCCTTCTCAGTCTGATTGAGCACAAAATTTTGACATTATGCAACAACCAACTGAGATTAAGATGTTTCAGAAACACAAGGTGATAATCTTGTGCTTTGCTTGGGTTGCAGACATGGGAGAATATCCTGGGAGTTGAAAATGCAGAATTTTTTTCAAAAGGTGACATATCCTCTATACTCAATCTAGCACTGGCTACCCTGGTAGGCACTTTGAAAAGGAAATTCATGAGTGGTGAATATATGGTACCTTGTGAGTTTCTACCAGGTTGAAAGGACATATCATGATTAGTTGGGAATATATATCTTACCCCAACATCTAATCTTTCATACTGTTAATGCTTGATCACTTTAAAACATGATAGTTGTACCTGGGGATGAAATAGGCTACGCTTGAGAATGTCATGACATGTTCTGTACAGGTATTGGATGCAACTGGCAGGTCGGGTCAAGCAGGCATGTAGTTGAATAGGTAGAGAGTAGGACCAAGGATCTAGCCAAGCATAGACAAGCATTTTGAGGTCAGTATTAGCGCACCATTAGGAGCAGCCACAGCAAGTGGCAGTTGTGGGTTGGGCACTTCTTCCCCACATGTTTAGATTGGAATGGCTAACCCAGCTTGTTTTGTACTTTTTGACCATCCCTGAACTGCAGTAAAAGTGCTCCATTTATCTGAAAACTATTTGTGAAACTAATGGTAATTGTTATGATGCTTAGATTATTGGTGTTCACTGCTACTGGATATGCATCATAATAGGCAGCTCTGTCATGTGCAGGCATGCAATTGCAAGGTAGGTATACGCAGGCATCAAGTCGTAATGAGGTCTGGCATCAATGACTGTTCAAAAGGTGCAAAAACAACACCTAGTACCCCTCTAGAGAATGTCTCCCAGTGAAGAGCTTCACCTAAATGGAACCTACACATGTAGGCGGTGATTGTGAGTTAGTCATGATGGAATTTGCAGTGAAGAATTTCACCTAAAGTTTGTTGAAACAACTGGGCGGTGATTGTGACTTAGGCATGGCGGAGTTTGACAAGGGGTGGTGAACTTAATTCACAAAATAGATAGGCTAGTGATTTAGGTCAGTGATTTGTACACCCATGTTTTGTACTAGTAAAATGGCTACAATTTCCAGGGACTTTGAAGGTATTTCTGTTCCTTCACAATTTCAGTCAGATGACTTGTGCATGTGAAATGTCGGTCTTCACCAGCATGCAATTGCAACATAAAGCTGTCATCAGTGCGGTCAAAGAAATTTCCCTTCTGTGCAGCACACTCCTTCACTTCCTCTAGCAGTCTGCATCAACTACCAGCACCAAGAGAAGCATGTTGAACCTTGGAAGCATTCCTGAAAGCTGGGAATTTACAACTATCGTACTTGGAACTTATTACTTTTGGATTAGTCTGCAGCACCTTCTGCTTTTCTAAACTCATAATAGGTAACAGTTTTTTGGTTCCAAAAAAACAAATTCATTGATGTAGGCAGGAAAAAAAACACTTTGAAAATGAATGTTCTGTGCAAATATAATTTCATTGAAATGGATGTGTGTGCAAAAAAAATTTATTGTTGTACATACATATAAGAGGTACTTACATACTACAATGAACAAATCGGCGGTGTATGTATATATATGGAGACATATAGTACATATGTGTAGTTATCTGACTTATTTAATTTGTAAAGCACTCAAGGAAAATGTGTAGTGTATTGCTGGTGAAGGAAGGAGCATGAAATGATGTAGAATTGTAACCTGACTATTGGAAAGGAAAGTGGAAATGCAACTCACCAGGCCCAAAACAATGGATGCACATTGCTTCATTTACATTCTCATTTCTTGCTAGGAAAAACATTATTATGACCAACCCTAAAAAGAATTAGTGATGTTCATGGTAATCATACACGATAAAATGTTGATGTGACTAATGAAGTTAATCACATTTAGGGTTAATCTTACTCATGAAGATTATTATTTGTGGTTGATTACTTCATGAGTATTGTGGAATCAATTGATTTAACCTTCTATAATGGAAGGTGAATGTTTGTTTAAGGAATGTTTGCCTTCAATGTGCTATATCATCATATTGAATTGAATTACAATGTTCTAAACTATTAAGGAAATTTATGTTGAATAGCTGAATTAAAGTCTAAAATATGACCATTTGGTAGTGAAACTCCTGTCATATATTATCATTTGAACACTTGAAGAAAAATGAGAACTTGGTGGCCATCAAGTAGAATGTCACCTTTTCTCTAAGATATAAAAATATTTTAGTATGACAACAAATTTGAAATACAATGCATTTGATTATATATCATTGTGATATGTATTGTATTGAGTATTTCAAAATGAGAACCTATTAATGGCCACTAGGTCACCATCCTCATTTTAGAAGCAACAAAGCAAATGTTGTTGAATTTACAGTGATTTTTTTCTTTTGAAATTAATTTAGTTATGTTTCAATAGAACAATTCTTTAAAGTGAAGCTCATTAGTTCAACCAAAACAATATTGGGATGGGTGACCTTACAAGAGGTTTAACATACTTGAGCCAAGAGCATAGGGGCCTAGTAGTGATGGTGAATGGACCAAGACCCATAAGTTGTTAATGGTCCAATTTTTTTAAAATAATTTAAAAACAATTGTTGTTCACATGAAATCCAATTTCGGCATCCAACCTTGAACTTTAGTTGATCTTCACAATGTGATCAACATTTTTAAAAATCATAGACAAGTTGAACTTAAACATTTGTCTATTGTTATGGATGATGTCCAAAAATCAATCCCAACATAAATCATGGAATATATATTACAATTTTTAGGTTTCATTATAGGAACAAGATATTTCATATGATAGTTCATGTACTTTGATTCAACTTTCATGGATTAAATTTATCAAACATCATCCATATTTTATCCATAATATATATTTAGAAAGATGTTCAATAAGGGTTCCTTTGAGGTGCCCCTTATGAAAATGTCCTCGAAATAATTTGTCAGATTGGTATGTAATATAAATAAAGGTAGTCTCCCCTTATATGACCTTTATTTTATTCAACATTAACTTGCATTATATACCCTTATTCAGCTTTTGTCAATGCACAATGTTTACTCTTAACAACAAACTTTTCACACGTTTCCAAGCCCATGAGTTGATGCTCTTATCCTTCTACATTACAACTTGGTGAAATTGCAACTGTAATAACAATGGATCAGTTTCTTTGTTCAACTTTCTTGGAATTGGTGCCAAAATAGTACTAGAAACTTAAATGGGAAAATGGTCTTGTGATCTCTTTATCCCTTGCTAGTGTTACCCCTTGTGAACCTTCCATTGTTGTGCCATGTTCAAGTCCCATTGGAACAAATTAAAAAACAATCAACTTGTCATGTCATGCTTCTGCCAATGTGAACTCACATAGGGCATGGGGTGTTCAAAGTAAAAAAATTATCCATGAATCCACAACTTCTTTCATGCACATGTGTGCTCTATGGTACACCTCCAAATGCCCATGCCATCATATGCATGAATAATTATCACAAGCACATTGGGTCAAATTGAGCCAATAATTTATCATCATTATAAGAAAATGTGAATTTTCAGAAGGTTCAACTTGATTAAAATGTCCACATTAACCAAGGAGGATGGTTGTTTTGATTAAAATAATAAGGCGTGAGAAACACAAATTATTTGACTAAAACATTTGCCTAAAATGACATTTTGACCATGTAACAAATCAAACATCCAGATGGTCAAAAAGGTCAAAGGTCCATCAAAATGACCATTTAGCTTAATCAAATTGACCATACTCAATGGCCATTGAGATTTACAATAAGTCAAATTAGTCATTTTGATTTGACACTTAATGAAATCAACCATATTAATTTGGTTATTTAACTTACAATTTTATTTTGCTTAAGGTACATACCAAACTTAAGTTCATAGCTAGTTAGCCCTAGGTTAGGCATATTACATCTAGTAGATATTTATAAAGTTTAATAAGCTACCTACATACTACCTTTAGGCACATGTAGGTATTTGAATTTAGTACATTAATTAGCCAATGTTTAGTAATTGATAGTTAATATTCAATCATTTATGATTAAATAATTAACTAGTAACCAAATAAATGTTAATTAATAACAAAAAACTAATTTATCCATCAACTTGTTGATTGATTTATTATTATTATCAATTTATCTAATTTTTGGGCTAATACTTGATAATAATTTATAATTATTAATTCATAGGAAATATGTATTAAATAATCAATAATCAATCATTAAAAAAGTTTAAATCAAGAATTAATAGTAAAATAGTATTATGGAATGTTTAATATTTCATATTTCATAAGAAATACTCAATAATCAGCCATATATATTGAATAAATATTAATAAATAATAAATAATATTTATTTAATATTTATTAATTCGTAAGAAATAATCAATTATTAATCATTGATTTTTTAATTTTATTTATAATTGATAATAATTAATCAATCATTCCTAATTATTTTTATCAATTTTTTTAATTGAATTAATAACATGTAGTAGCCTATTAGGCATAGGTACCTACATGTTATCTAAATAAATATTTGGTACATATTATATCCTCCTACTTAGATATTGAAATTCATTGATAAATGCTACAATATGTACATCAAAACAAAAAAATTCAATCAAATTTATTAGAATATGATGACAAAAGTTTTCAACTTTTGAAATGGTAATCCAATGGTAAAGGCTTGATTCTTCAAAGTGAAGGTGAGGAATTGAAATCCTCACACATACAACATTGGTTACCTAGGCTACCTCAGTTTTACGTGGCTTAGATAGCTAGCTTAGGCAAGTAGGTCTAAATTTGGTCACCTAGCCGAAGGAGCCTAGGCTAAATAAGGTAAGTGGGTAAATTATTTTATTTTATGTTGTACATTAATTATTAGGTAATGTAGGTAGCTAAATTTATTAATAAATAATAATAATAAAATGAAATACAGTTATCGTCAAAATATTGTTGACTAGTAAAAAAGATAGTGAAAAACCAATCAAAAAGACCACCAAAAAGACCTAGTGAAAATGGTTGTGTTGAAAACAACTTGTCCAAGATGACACCTTTGTCAAATAGGACATGGGCCATTTGGGGTACATTTTGACCAATTTTCCCAGTTAAAACAACCTTGTTTTCTTGTAGTGCACCAAATAGCTTATAGGGGGCCCTCTCATTGAAACCTAGATGTCGAACAAATTTTTTTTATAACACTCCCATTTTTTTTAAATTGTAGTTATTGATAGAACTTTCCCATCAACATGTCACTTTTTTTTATTTGAAAAAAAAATATAGACAATATTCATGCATATTTTATAATAGGTACATGTACACATCACATTGATAATGTTGCATTGTCATGTGGAAGGGTTGAAGGGGGTGGGGGATCAATTGCCCCCTTGTGTCAGAAAAAACTAAATTTAATCTTTCACACCGTCCTTCATGGTATCGAGAGTATATATGTATGTATGAGCCTAACCTTTTGCTAGTAATTGGGATCAATCTACTCGGAACATTGACATTGATTTTTAAAAAACTGTCAAATTGTTTTTTTCCAATGGGTGGTTTGGGAATTATGTATTTTGGAGTGATTTAATAACATTATTATTAGGTGAAACTCACATGACATTCAAGTACATCCAACATTATGAAACCGATATGATAAATGGCTGATATCATAAAGTATCACATACACATGTATCACCAATTTATATACCCACAAAACCCCAAGTTAAAAAACCCTTACAAAGACAAATGTACCAATGGCATGCAACAAATTTGTTTATAATATTGTTTATGTGAGGAATTAACCCAATAAAAGTTCAATAAACCATAAATATTTGTGAGAAATCATTCAAATTGACATAATCACCCCATATGTCCCTAAAATGAACAAAATTCACTATGAAGAATTTAAGTTTGCTCATCACAGGGTATGTGCTAGAAAAAACAAGAAGCAAAGGCTTTAGCCCATTTTTCAAATTAATTTGACCATAAATTTGGAATCCCTTCGTTTGAACTTTGAACTACAATTGGAAACTTGAAAAAAAAAATTTAATTTGGGGTGCCCCTTGCACACTAAATAATGCACATTTTAATTATCAAATGCATTCCAAACAATGAAAGTGGACACCCCCAATAAATTTGGTGGTTGATGGACAATAGAAACACTATGCGATGCCAAATTTCCATGAGAATAATGTCCAAGCACTTTGGGTGCCCAATACATTACTCCCACCATGTTGATCACGTAATTGTTTTATATATTTCATTGAAAATTTCACCAAACACAGGATCAATTGTCAATAGAATCATTATGCAATGCAAAAACTTTCACCAAAGTAATGTCCAAGCACTTTGGGTGCCCAATACATTACTACCACCATGTTGATCACGCAGTTGTTTTATGCCACCAAAAATTCCATGAAATATGAAATCAATTGTTAATAGAATCATTGTGTGATGCCATAATTTTCACAAGAATAATGTCCAAGCACTTTGGGTGCCCAATACATTACTCCCACCACATTGATCATGCCTAGTTATTTTATGCCACCAAAAATTTCATCCAAGACAAGATCAATTAACAATAGAATCATTGTGCGATGCCAAAATTTTCATAATAATAATGTCCTAACACTATGCGGCTCAATACATCACTCCCACCATGTTGATCACGTAATTATTTCATGCCACCAAATACCATTCAAATATCTCAATTCCAAACAATCCCCCAACATTATAACTCATTCAAGTTCGTCAAATATTTGAACACATAAGTGTTTTGAGCAAATGCCACACCATATTGGTCGCCACTTTGATTCTTCATTATGCAATGTAAAACTTTATTTGCACGACACATGAAGATGCCACCATTTCTTGTCTTAAATTTAACTTTGAATTTTGATAGACAAAATGTCCCTACTCCATTTACTTCCAATTCACCTTCTACCATCACAACCACACACCATCATAATTAAATAAAGGATTATTACAACTCAATGATAACCCCCCAAAAATAAAAATCACCCTTGATTTGATGATATATCTTCCTTCAACCATATAATGCAACACACATCATCATCATCCAAATCTGTGTGACGATTTACTTCAAAAAATTTAGAAAATTCACATGTACTGAATGGTGAACCATCCACATCCCTCCCCATCCATAATGTTGAACCTCCTTTGTTTGTCCTCCAAAATTTCCGTTACTTTTGGAAAGGTACGAAATAAGACACTCTAGAATTTGCTCACAATATTTACAAATTTTTCTTCCACTCTTGAATCATGATGTTTATACTTGCATACATGTAACTATGAGCACAATGGATTCACAATGATCCAAATGAAAATATCAATATGTGAAAAGTTACACAAATTGATTAAATATTGATCCATATCTCAATTTTCAAAAGTTAGACATCTGAATTACGAATTTTCCCTCTCCACCAATGTAGTTGAAGACTTTACATTTTGAAATTGTATTGATTCCTCTCAAAGATCTTAGTTTTGGATATAATGGCACTTTGGTATCTTTTCTTTGAAAACATCCAAATAATTAAGCCTGAATGGTAAATACCCCTTCCATGTGTCAAAATAATGTTCCTCCCCACCACATTGGAACCTTACATGCATGGTTTATCTAACATGTGAAATAGCAGTTAGATGCCCTTGATAAAACCATAACCATTTCACGTCAATCAATAGGCATATATAACTTTTGTTTCTTCTATCTTCACACCATCCAAAAAAACATGATCAAATTCATGTAGATGATCAATTTGAGGAATAAAAATTATCAATAACTATATGTGCACAAAGAAATTCTAGAATTGAAATCATAATACTATGGATTACCTTGCTAGACTCAAGTTGATCAAAATTGTTATGGAATCCTCCTTCAATTTTGTGACATTTTTCCTTGCCTGTCAAAAATGAATTAATGGAATTTTTTTTGGAAAATTGCAAGTAACTTATCATACCATAACCAAATTTCAACAAAACATAAAAAAATTCATTAATTTATAAAATCTTTCAAGGTAGCTTATAGTATACAAAGGTTTAACAACACAACATATCACCAAGCGTGAGCTCCAACTTTTTGGTGGATAATTTAATGAGCCCCTTTTCCTTGTTTTGACTCAAAATCATGACCTACACAATTTTTAAAAATGAATCATTACATATTTCACCAAATTTTATGTATGGAAGTAATAATTATATCCCACAATGAGAAGTCACATCCGTTGAAACCACATTACTTGCAACTAAAACTCAAAAAATCACTCATATACAACTATTGTGCAACTATCCATTGGGTATTATAACTAGTGTGCAACTATCTTCCTAAAAATATGGTGTATTAATAAATAAATTGCCACATCGAAAAATCAATTAGTTGTATTATAGTTGCAAGTGAGTTGAAAATGAGTCTTCTACAAGGTAATTTATACACATCATACATACATACATAATCAACCATGTTTAATTTTTTCAGGAATTACATTGTAGTTGCATGTGGCAACTACTTTAGATTAGTTATAAATTTGCCACTAAAACAACAACTATGTTGCAACTAAGTACAATGTACATACATGCAATCATGCCACATGTCCAAATTTCCACCACCCATTATGGGACACATTTGCAATTAATTTTTTATTATGATTCCCATTAATACAATTAACACGGTCATTATTGCTCCACTGCTAAAATACTATTATTAAACTATGTTATAACTACTTATAATTTCATAAAGATACATATTCATCAATTATTTATACTTTCATCATATGCGCTTCATTTTGAATGATTTAAAATGTTATGGGAATGTTACCTCAAGCTCTAACAATCATCTTTGAAATGTAAAGGAAAAAGAGAAATGAAAAATAACAAGAAGGGAAATAAGCTTTCCAACTTTCAAACCTCATAATTTTCTTATTTCTTATTCATTTTAAATTATTTAAAATGTTATAGGAGTGCCAGTTGAAGTTTTACAAATCATCTTGGAACTTTAATAACAATAGAACAACATATAAGGATTTTTATAGATGTTTGGGAACTAGCCTTTGTGGTTTGTTTTTTGAATTATTGACCCCCTCTACTTTGGGGGGCCATAACTTTCTCAATTTTATTATGTTTTTGACAATTTTTAGTGCCCCAAAGGCACCAACAAGAAGGGTTCAAATTTTTTTTGGACACTAAAAAAATGGAGCCCTCCCCTTGCCCTAAATGTTTGAATATTATAATTGCAACTTTATTGCAACTTAATTTGCAACTAAAGAAAAACTAAAAAATTTAATTCATATGTTTTGTCTTTGAATCCCATGTTACAATCTATATAAAGAAGGCTTGTTCTCTTATATTTTCACATTAAAATACAAATGTCATTTTGGGATGAATTGAAAAAAGTTTAACCCAAAGGCAAAACATAAAATAAAAAAATAAAATTTCATGGCTATTCTTTAGTTCACTTAATCTTGCGTTTTCTTACCTATTTATCTACCTATGTAAGTAAATAGGTCCTATTTTTCTACCTACCTAGGTAGGTAGGTAGGTCTTAGGTAAATACATGATAGGTATGTAAGTTTTAAAACCTACCAACCAATACCTATGGTTATGTATGACCTACTTAACTACTAAAATAAATATTTTTATTTATTTATTTATTTATTCCAAAATATAATTAATATGCCATGTGGCAATTTTTTATTGTGCCATGTGTCACAATTTCAGACCATCATTAACAATCATAATAAATGATGGAGATTAATATTTCAAAAAAAAAATTATCCAAAAATTTCATAGTGCCACATGTCAAATTTTTAATAGATGGATAACAATCAATGACATCAACATGACATCATCGGTGTAGTTATAATGGAGTTGCATAGTAGTTGAAAATGAGTTGTTTTGACAAAGTTTCAATTGAATTGCAATGAATTGCATCATATCTATGATGAGTTGCAACTTTTCATACAATTCATGCAACTTGTGCATTAACATTCATGGTGTATAAATATAGTGAGTTGCAAATGCCCTCTACAATTCAAAAATTCAATTACAAGGCTAGTTGTAAAACACCTTTTTTTTTCATAATGTCTACAACTTCCACTCATAAATTAATTCAAATTTACCTTCACTTTTTCCCCTGCAATAAACATACCATCCATGTTCGTCACATGAGCATAACTAATTTGATGGATATGGAACATCCTAATCTCTTTCCCTATATCAATGAATGATCCGAAAGATTTCACATATTGCACCATTCTTTCAAAACCAATTGCATATTCATGTTTGCTTGATCTAGGCTCAAGATTTTATATTTTTGGGTCGCCATATTGCTATGGTTTGTCATCTTGAAAAAGCCATAATTTTTTTTTGTTCTTTTATGTTCATAATCTCCATACCATTCTATTGCCCACAACCATATATTCACACCAAAAAAATCATCATGAATATTAAATCATTCACCCAATGTTAATTTAACAACCTATTTCAACATTCATGAAACGCATCACAATTTCAACCAAAATGTTGTTTTGAAATCAACAAGTTCATCATGGTGGAACGTACCTATTTTCAAAAGAAACCCATGTGTGAAGTTTTAGATAAAAATGAAAAATGATGCAAAAGAAGATGATGCGAATGCTTGAATAAACAAAGTGTTAGCCCATTTATATGTCCAACCAAAGACTTGCATTTGATCATAGAACTACCAAGTTCAATATTTTGAAATGAAGCAAACTAATACATTAGATAAAGCTTAAGGAACAAGTGGGACACATCAAATCTAAACAAATCCTTGAGCCAATTTGAAATATGCGAAAGAATGCCCACCATTATAGCTTCCACAACCATTATATAAAAAGTTTTTTTGTTTGGTTCTACCTCGGTCCTCACCTAGCACCCCAAGGAATAAATACCAAGGAATCAAAAAATAAACCATAAGAATAATGGTGATCCCAAGGGGAGTTTTTTAGTCAAGGACTTGTCCCATGGAAAAACCAAACATCAATTTTAAAACTAAATCAATTTGGTGTAAATTATTAATGAACATATAATCAATAAGCAAGTATTTTTTATTGGAATGAGGGCAAATTGTGTTATCTCAACCCAACACTCAATAATTAACTACATGAAAGCAATAGGAACCAAAAGAACATCAAAGAAACTAAAAGACAAAACAACAAATCAAGAATGAAGAAATTAGGGAAAAGAGAAAATGCAAAGGTTTATCTGACAAACAAAATGTTTTTTGAATGAGGATCAAAATTAGGAAACTTTCAATGACTGAGAGAAACTTACCAACATATCCAAAAAGCCTCGAAAGGAAATGAAGAGCAACCACCCAACCTAAAAAAAAAACCCTCCAAAAAACCCCCAATGGTTTGTAACATCCAAAGCTTTTTCTCATGTCCAAAGATTGAAATTTCAACCAATTCCTTAAATAGAAAACTATACCCAAAGCTTTAGCATTGTCAAACTCTCCATATAATAATGATGCCAATTGCTCTCATGCACTTATCTCCAATTCCCAACATTCCCAACTAATCTAAAAATGTTCCAAACAAATGGTATGAACAAATCTAGTTACCACAAAATATTTTTCAACCTACTATTACGTTAAATTTCCTTTATTATAAGGTCACCATAAAAATCTATGATTCATTCAAGAAAGAGCCCTTTTCTCCAAGCTAGTGTCTTATTTTACCTTGAAGACATGGAAAAGATCTACTGCATTTTAGACAAAAACTAAACCAAGTTCATAGCAACATCCAACAAATATAATTGACTAATTTCAAAATGACCCAATTTACCCAACAACCTTGTTTACTTTGAGGATTAGAACAAATAGAATTCTTATTTTCCTCCTTTGGTTCAATGAAAGCCATAACTATTTTCAAGATTGATAAAAATGATTTAACATCAAAGCATAACACACACTTGAAAAATATGAACACCTAGCATTTGCAACAAATTGCTAAAAACTGCACAATTAACTTACATAAGTCATTAGAAAGAGGAGTCATAGTGCACATGAATGGAGGTGGATTAAGAATGCCACTAAATACAACATGACATGTGTATGCAATAGTTTGAAGCACTAAATCTATAAGTTGAGCCTCCTCTCCCATGACCCAACCCCCTATTCATGTAGCCAATGGTCCATCTTGGAAATAAGGGGAAAATATTTACCATGATGCCTATTAGTGTTAATAACATAACTTCAAGGTGATAGCACTTGCAAATTTTGTGTGGGGTACTTTGCACACAAGTTAACATAATGCCCAAACAACATAAGGATATATGAATCACAAGGAATATTATGTTGTTCCATATTGTAAGCACAATCATTTATTATAATATTAAGAAAACTATGACAATGACTTTGAGATTGAAAATTGAAAGTGCACAAGCTTGAATTGACAAATGTATACCAAGATCATGGAAATAATGGCAATAATCATTCCCATGTTGAAGGATCTTCAATAAAAACATGCATAGAGTTTCATAGCAAAGGAAGAAGAAGAAGCTTATAACCATGTAAAAACTTTTGAAAGAGCTATAAAATTGGCTTCATTTGTATCTAGATAGAGGTTTCAATTTCATGAAGTTACCAAGATGCACAAACATTTGAATTGAATCTACAAGTTCAAAATCACAATGTTCCAAACTACAAGTTCAACATAAGAACCATTGGTTTTGTAAATTGAATTTCTACTACCATACCAAATATACAACACTCCAAGTATACTTGCATTCTTTTAAAAACGATGATGAACAAAGAAAGATTTTTTGCAAAACCTTGGCCTTTTAATTGTGAAAAATCAATTGCCATTGCAATTTGTGGAAAGTGTTTGGTTCAAACATCTAATTTTACATCTATGTTCTCAAGTCGTTTTCCCTATCAGAAAACAAAATTTTCATGAGATATTACTTAGATTGGTGGAAAAAATGAAACAATGTATGTTTTACCAAAATTGGAAGATTGCATATCTGTAATAGCCAATTTTGACTTATGGATGTCCAAGGGGGCACATGATATTTTTGCTCTTGTGATTAACTTTTTAAAATCAAATTGGCATGGAGCTTAAAAAAGTGACTATTAGGTTGTTTGAAGCAGTAAAGACTATTAGTCAAACCTTGGCCGCCAATCTAATAAAACTACTTGATCAATATAAATTGAAAAAACAAATTGTTGCATATGTGAAAGATGAAGGGTCAAATTTGATTATAATGACAACTACCTTGAATTAGTTGTGAAACATGAAGTTTTAAGTTTAAATGAAAGTTTCCAAGGTGCTTATTTTCACCTTTTTTTTCTAGGCATGTTAGTATATTACAACTAATGAAAAGGTTTGTAAAAACCTTAGATTTATTTTTATTAAAACTCCCTAGTCAAATTTGCAAAAATGTATAACTTGGCCTAAAAGTGCCCCCTCTTCTTATTTGGCACATTTTTCAAATAATTGTGGATTGTTTTTCTTTTGTTGTGAATGCATGTGTTTTGAACCAATCTAGTAGCCACTTGTTATGGTTTGATGCATTGCAATCAACCATTACCATGTGTTTGAAATGTAAGGAAGAAATTATAAACCCACATGCCCATTAATTTGATTAATGATGATTTGGAATTGCCTTTGAGTTATCTTTGTTTACTGTTAATATCAAGAAATTTTTTTGTGGTGGTTTGGAATCTTTCCTTTAAAAAAAAAAAAAGATATGAAAAGAGAAAATCTGACAACATGCTATATTTAATGCTAAACCTTAGATTTAAAAGATTTAAAAACCTTTGTCTGGTATATTCTTTTATTGGTTGTGAAAAGGAGTGAACATTGTTGAAGAATATAATAGATAATCATTATATTCTATGCTTTTGAAATGTTATCATTATTTACACCCAATGGCATAATCTAAAGTTGGATGTGTAGATCAAATAGTAGATGTATATTCACAAACTCCTAGCGCAAGTGAACTAGCAACATAACTTTTCATTGGGGAAATGTTGATTTTCAAATGTTACCAACTGGATTCCAAGGAAATCAAGTGCCTTTTTCAATGGTGGGCAAAAATGAAACCATGTTTCCTATTGTTGATTTTTTGGCCCACCGAATCCTAGGGATTATTAGGTCACAAATTGAGATTGAAAAAGTTTTTTCTTTAGTAGGGATATTTACAAACTTAAGGAGATGTTGTTTATAATCAAAAAAAATAAAGAGATTGATATTTATGAGCAAAAATTGATTAAATGATCCTAAAATTGATTGTAAACCACCTTCCAATTTGGTGAAGATGATTAAAAAGGATTTGGATTCTGAGAAGTTAGAGGAGTTTGTAGGTTCTTTTGAATGGGATGAATTGGACATATAAAATGTTCACAAAATTCATTTGATTTTCATGGTTTGACTTTTTTTTAATAATTGAAAAAAAGAATAAAAAACTCAATTTTCAAAATAATAGAACTTTTGATACCCATTGTGTAAGAGCTGCCTTTGAAAATTGACCGGTATAAACTGTCTGAGAATCGACAATTTGAAACCTAAGGGAATTGTTTTTACTTTCAATTTTTTGAAACCCTCCCTGGGTCTATTGAAATAATAATAATAATAAAAGAACTGAGTTGGGTATCAGAAAATCTGCTGATACACGGACCTGGCGGGTCTCTAAAAAACTGAGACCCGCCCAACACTGTTGAAAATTCGTATATGCTCTTGTGGAGGACGGTCATTCATCTGCTCTCGGTGCAAATACAGCAAGTTGAAGTTTTGGGATAGGCACACAAAACTCAGGACCAAAACTCAGATAACCCTGAGTTTTGGTGGAAAACTAGTTTGGTAGTCTGTGTTTTTTGAATTTGAAATCACTTTTGTCAGTTGTTTTGCAATTTTATTTGACCCCAGTTTCGACCAAACTGACTTTCCGGATAATTGTATTAAAACTCAATATACCTGCCCAATACTGGTTTCAACTTTTGATGGCCTACTGCATTTAAAAAAGAAACCAGTGTAGTGGAATCATTTGGGCAGTATGACATGATTTTGTACTTGAGGAGTGGAGCAGAACATTGTCTTCTGGACATCTTGAAAGGAAGGGAGGAGGTGCAGGGTCTAATGCTTGAGATCATCTTCTGGACACAGTCAATGAAAGAAATGGAGAGTCTGGGGTGGGATTAATTGGTTTTCTTGGGCGAGCAAGTGGGCGGGCAGGGGAGGACCTTCCATTTGATTTTCTCTTTTTTGTGTGTGTGATGTGCCTCTTTAATTGGCCCTAAATCTAAAATACTCACACTACAAAACCTCCTAAAATGGAGAAAGTTATGTAGCCTTTCCTTTGGTCAGACCATATAGTTTTAAGGGCAAAAATTTGAGCAAAAGATACAAAATAAGTGTGTTGCTATTCGGAACAAACACATGGGAATTTGGGGAATACATTGAGAACATCGTTGGAAACCACCGGGAACAAAAAAACTGGTCACTTTGGAGTATATGTTAAGCCTTCTCATTGGCTGTATGAAACACTTATTCTTACAACTATTTGTCACCATTTTCAGCCTGAGCTAATACCCCTTAGAGTGGCGGTACCTATTTGGCTGTGAGAAGAATCACCCTTGTAGAACAGAAGGTCATCATCTCCTTCTGGACATATACTTGACCAAATAAAGAAGGTGGGGGGCATGGTCTAATTGTTGTTGTTGGGATGATGACATTAAAGTATAGCAACCGTATGTGGCCAGGAACCTCAGAATTGGAAAGAAAAAGCAGATGTTTAACATCAGTTGGCATAGGAGTGACTCAGAGCTGAAACGGAAGTGTTTTTCACTTCAATACAAACAATGATGAGCCAAGAAGTACTACCGATTCATGGCTCCATTCATTGGAAAGAAGCTGGGTACATACAAGCCTCATAGAAACTTGGCAGAAATCTGCAATTGTCACTTTCAGTGACTGGAAGTGTTGCCAGTAAAACTGTCCTAAAACAATGCCTCCTGTCCAAAAATTCACGTTTTGTATACGTTTCTCTACAAAAATTATCATCTTATCTCGTATACATTTCATTCCAGCTGTTGCCATCCTATTCGCATTTGAATATTCAAAATAGATGGGCTGTTCAGTATTAGGACATCACACATTTTTAACATAACTGCCTGATCGTGAAGACCTTGCTTGTTCCAAATTTTTCTTGCCCTCGTTGAGCTGAAATGTATGGGTCCACTAGAACATTCAAGTACTAGTGTAGACAAGCCAGTGGTCTAACAATGAGTGTATCAAAAAGCTTAATTTTTTGGAACATTCCTTCATTGCCTTTGAAGTTCAAATAGGTATTATAGACCTCCACTTGATGCACTCATAGCATTGGAAGATTGCTGAAAAAGCACAAGAAATGAGAAAGATATGGGGTCTTGAAGTAGGAGGGGGTTAGTGTTTTGGAGCTTAAAATTCTTGGACATTGCTCCGTTTCTTTTGGAGATCAAAGAAATTTTGTAAAGCTCCAGTTGACTCACCATTAGCTTTTTAGAATGCTTGAATTTGACAAGAAAGTAAGATATGGGTTGATGTTTGATTATAGGTATGTATGATGTTTGATGATGAGTGGTTCTACTCTACACTTCCGGTTTTAAATATTTGATTTGCTTTCTGTTTTCAAATATTTCAAGAATAATGTCTCAACATCGGGCATCTGAGCCATGAATTTACAAACAGACCTTCACTAATGGATACATTTATATTGTGTGCAGAGAACTCAGCCATGAGTCTGGACTCTTGAGCATATGAATTTACATTCTTAAGCAATCATATGTACTGGCCATGATTGACTAGTCAGGAAATTAGGGGCTGGTGTGGTCAAGGTTGGTTGAATCCCAATAGTGGTATGAACTAGGCTACCCAAAGGAAGAAAATTGGAACAAACAGGGAATGCAGCTTCTATAGTGCAAAATCTTGTTAATGCCTACACTTGATGCATGAAGTGTTTGTGTTCTGTAGTAGGCAATTCCTCTGCCACCACCCATGGGTCTCTGAATTCCATAGGGAACAAGGTCTGCTTCTGTACATGTAGAGTACTTAATCACTAATCATGTAGAGTCTAAAACCCATCTTCAATCTTGTCAGTTTTGTGTAGAGTAAGGCCCTAATACTACAGGGAAATACAGGCCCAATCTCATGAACTCTTCACCTTATTTTGTAATGAAACTTATCGAACTTCATTACAATGAATTTGCAATGGGAAATGTGAACAGCAAGTGAACAATTAGTGAATCAGGATCAGTGCTATTGACCAATTGGATGTACTGTACAGTGTTCACATTTGCATGTTATTATTTTATAATAATATTTTTACAAAAAAAGGATTGTATTCATAACATGTTAGTAACCATTTTTTTTAAAAATCAGAATTTCAAATTTACATAAGTTCTGGAATATATTTTATAAATAACTTTAATTTCATTATCCCATACATATTGAATATGTGATCTGTATATATTTAAACTTTTGATCTCATGGAGGTCAATTCAATGTCTTTGGCATCAAACCACACAGCCACTTCATGCTAATGGTGGGTCAACACTTCTTTTATTATGTCTGCTTTAAAATTGTTTGGAAATTCAAACTTTGACATGGCTTTGACATGATTATTATTATTCATGTCAAATTTAAGAAAATATTTTTGAAACTTAAGTATATTAAATCACAATTCTTTTGATATTTAATATTTCTTATTCTTGCTTGAATTAACATACAATTTTTTAAAGGTCCTTGAATCAATTTCTTAAAAGCTTATTTTCAATGTTGTGTGAGTACCCAAGTGAGTTGATTAACGAAAGGTAGTTCTAATTTTGGGCATTGAGAACCTAAGTGGAACCAGCTTGAGATTCAAGAACTAGTTTAGAACTTGAATTGGGGTTAAGGTAGGGTTTGAGAACCAAGTGGGAGAATTGGTCCCCCAATTTTACTATGTGAAAGAATGAGGTGACTAGACCCAAGCCCACTTCCTAAGTGGACTTAATAATCAAAATTGGAACATTTGGTTGAAAAAACTAGTTTCCATTCCATGGTTCAAAGTTTAGGTTTATGCTTGCTACCATCACCTTCCTCTTCATGTTCTTCTTTTGGTTCACACCTACTACCATCACCCTCCATTTTGTGTTTTTTCCTTGGTTCACACTTGCTACCATCACCCTTCTTTTCATGTTTTTCTTTTGGTTTGTAGTTGAAGCCATCACATTCCTTGTCATGTTCTTGTTTTGGTTTATGCCTATTGTCATCACTTTCCTATTTGTGTTTTTTTTTAGTTTGCACTTTTTGCTATTACCTTTTTCTTAAGACAAGCTAATGCATGGGTTTAGAGCCTAAGCCTAAAGCTTAAAGTTGGAACTTGAGATAATAAAATGTCTTTTTCTCTATACATGCAAGCAAAACTCAAAAAATTAATCACAAAATGAATGTTGTACAAGTAAACCTAAAAGTAAACATAGGGATGAGTGTAAACATTCATCTTCATTATTGATGAATGATTTTTTTCATTCATCTAATGTATGAATGAAAAAAAATTATTACAAAAATTTACATGTTTTTAATAAATAAAAATTTCATCATAATTATGAACAAATTTTCATTTTATAATTCATTTTTATGGATTTTTTTTTCATCATTTTAATTAATTAAAGCTTCATGAAACACAAACTAATTTTATATTATATAATTTTCTTTAATAATATAATGTAAATTTCATTATAGATGTATTTCATGGCTATGGTTTAAAATGCCATTATTTTCAAAATGTTTTAACTATATTATTATTATTATGTTAACATCCACCCCATGGTCATTATTGTTTTATAGAAAAAAAATTTAAATGTTTGTTTTTTTTTTTTTTTTCTTTTTTGGGGGTCAAATTGACGCAATGTCGTCAATGACACTAAGTTTTTTCCTCCCCATTTTCTAAAAGTGCCACAACTTCTTTCAAACCTATTTATAAGTGTCGTTGGTAAAAATGAAGGTTTTGTTTTTCATTTTTCGTCAAGGGTGCCATGGCTTTCTTCAAATTTAACTGATTTTGTTGACAACAATGGGTTTTGAATGTTTAAAATATCTTTAAACTACGTAGTGTCATTGGTGATAGTGGGTTTTTGAAATAAATTAAAATTCAATTTTAGGCACCTTAATTAGCTTTCTTCAAAGAACCTACCATCATATATGATAATGAAATTTTTTTAATAATTATTTATTTTCAAGGCACCCCAGTTTTCAACAAAGTAAATATATAATGTTGTTGACAACAATTGGGTGATGTGGGTGGGGAAGAGGGGGGGGGGGGGGGGAGGAGGGAGGGGCATATGTAGATCAGACGGACGTTTCTTTTTTTCTGTATTTGGTTGAGATTTTAGGCTTTATTAACAAATACATCTTA
>Ga0116227_10001913_pt1 | contig 47433 bp, 34 predicted proteins | sample S1TSphgellanicum_FD_89693 | JGI IMG/M metagenome (GOLD analysis project Ga0116227, IMG submission 89693) | Host-associated microbial communities from peat moss isolated from Minnesota, USA - S1T2_Fb - Sphagnum magellanicum MG | ecosystem: Host-associated > Plants > Peat moss > Unclassified... | reverse complement strand
GGGCGGGGGGGGGGGGGGGGGGGGGGGGGGGGGGGGGGGGGGGGGGGGGGGGGGGGGGGGGGAGATATTTAGTGTTAGCATCTCGCCTTTTCAGCGGTATCCGCAAAGTAAAGACATTTTAATAATATCAGTATGAAATGCTAGTACCCAGCATTTAATGCACAAGGTTCAAGACTAGTTATAGTATTGTATTACATTTAGGAGCAGTGAAAATATATGTAGAAGCAGTGGAGGCGCTCAGGAAAAAGGAAAGATAGGATGAAACTTAGTTTACCACCAAAATTGAGTTGAATGCTAATGTACTTTTTTGTAGGTTTGTTTAAAATCTCACCCTGTCTATGGAAAAACTCGTGCTGTGTTTTTTCTTACTTTACCGATAACTCTATTATAACGAATCTCAAGTTTCAACACAAGCCAAAATATCGTCTTTCAAAAATCCTCATATAATAAAAATAGACCTATTATTATTACCTAGGGGCCTATAAAAATCCCTTAAGCTACCATACTCTATAATGAATCTAAACACAATATTCCTGCCTTGGTAGTCAAGGCCAACAAAATCGCGTCCATTAAAAAAAAAAGGGGTCACCTCAGTTCTCACCCCCCGCGCGCCCTTCTCCTCGATTCAAACTTCAACGCTTGTCACGAAAAGAGTTAGCATAGACCCTACATCGTCGGCGGCGCATTCCGAATATTTTCCAACGCACGCGGTACCGACAGACACTCGCCGTGCTATAAATTTGCTGTACCCAAGTCGGCGCAAGATTACAGATCATTAAAGTCTCGCGATCTCGATCCCGTCTACAGCTGCGTGTGAGTGACGATTTTGGCGAGCTTGCAAAATTGGGAAGACGAGAGGACGAGGAGGTGATGATCTTGGTGCTTTTGCAAATTGGGAGGATTTGAATGAGGCCGAGTGTTTTGATAGCATTAGAGTATTTAGTGTTTTTACAGCATTTTTGGTAGCGGAGTGTTTAGTGTTTACTCAAGAATCAGAGAGGTGCTTGAGTTATCGAGATTCGGTGTATCCTGTGGTGAGAAGTGATGGGTGGCGGATACGCGTATAGCTTCGACGATGAAGGATGGCAAAGCTATCACGATGAGCATGAGAAGAATCTGAGAAATTCAGCAGCGAATGTAGCAATGGGGAGTGCAAACGCTGGGGAGGAAGATGTTATCATGGCGGATCCGGAAGGTGGCGTTATTGCTGCTGTTGTTGAGCAGGTTGATGCTGGAGCTGCCACTGACTTGACTGAAGTTGCTCATCATCATAGTCAGGGCGTTCATGATACGCGCTTGTACAATCTGATGCGTATCATATCAGACAAACAGGACTTGAGTTTTGTGGAGAAGGTTGTGTTACCTAAAGAAGAGATCTTCAGTCTCTGTAACAAGCTACTACGAAATTCGGCGAGAGTCGCTGGTCATGATCGTCAGGACTTTATCGATTTTGAGTCGCTGAACTCTTCAGCGTTGCGGACTGTTGGTTTCTATGGTCACAAAGACGTGATTGTAGAAATTTTCAGCAGAGTTGGAATCGTGGACCGTGACACAATCAGGAGGATGCGAGACGGAACGCTTCAGCCGGGTTTGCACGCCGCTGTACACGAGCACACACTCTACCTTCTCTACTGGCATCAGGGTGAAAACCTGTCGAATGCAACCAGGAAAGACATCTCCTGCACCTTCATCAGATATTTGGTAGAGCTTTGTGACATCGTGCACATCTGTCTGAATTCAGCGGGTCTTGGCGCCATGTTGCCAGCGTCCGGACGGAATTTCCCCCAAAAACAGCGCATGCAACGACTCAAGATTTCAGTTGTGAAAGCGTCAGAGAACGACTTGAAGATCAGAGCCGGTTTTCAAGCCGACCTTCCGAAGATGCCTCGCGTTGTGACATCGCCTTGCACTACAACCGCGTGTGAGGAACCCGAACAATCATCGAGCCAGTTCGCAAGCTATCGTCTCACGGAGGGATTTCACCATGCAGCAATCCTAGTTGCAACAGAGCGGCCTCCTATATCTCGTCCCCGTGAATATTGCGACACTTTCAAAGTGAAAGAATTTCCTGGCATTGTGAAGCAATGGGAGGCAGAGAATAATCTTGACCTCCGTTCGCTGGAACACAAGGAGTTTCTCCTGTTTTTAGAGTGTTCTGAGTCGGAGGCTTTTCGCGAATATGGCATCTTAATGGAGAACTTGACGAAGAGACAAACCGACCAGCGCAACAAACAATACGATCTTGATACCCTAGTAGCTGAGCAAGAAGAGCGTGCCTTGGAGATTGCCAGAAGAGGGGTGTCAGCCTTCCTGACACAATACTATCCCTGGGAGGAAGCTTTGCTATCGGATCGCATAACTGGCTTTTCAGAAGATAGCCAGGCTTCCAGACCAAGTGCAGATTCTGCAAGCAGCATCACATCACTTGGGCCTGAATCAGGCGCAATTGTAAGTAAACCCACAAGTTTGCTAAGGCTCCAATTTGTACTTCAATGCATTTGCTGCACTCTGTTATCCTCAAGGTTCTAGAGATTAGATCCAGGTTTCTGGTGCAGAGTGCTTAGCTTAAGAATCGGATACAGGAGAAGAAGTCATAGCTTTTGCATATGGAATAGACTCTTGACTACAGATTTCAGGGAAGTAGATGCTTGCTTGTTCAGGGGGCAAGAAAAATCCCACCTGAAGCTTACCCTCACAATTAGAAGCTTGTTATTGTGGAGATTTCTCTGCAATTTCATTTAGTATATGGCAGGCCGGTAGCTAAGGTACAAGTTTCTCCATGTCCAAAAACCATGACATTCCTTTGGTCTTCTGGCTACCGCATTTAAGTTTTTTGAGATTTCAGTTTTTGCAGGGAGCTGATTCCAACAGTGGACAGTGGCAACATGTGGGGAATGCTTCAAATGGTGAATTGGGTATGGACACTATGACTGGGGAGGCCTTTGGTTCCCAGCTTGAACTCGAGATGTGTGGGCTGTGGATCAAAGGGTTCAGGGCTACTTCCTCTGAATCACAGCTCTTGTTTCTTGGATCTGAAATCAGTTTCATGGCATCACCAACTGAAGGCAAGACTTTCCCTACAATTAAGAGTCTTAGGAAGAAGGAGCGCTTCATCACAAGTGAGAGCAAGCACTCTGGGGTTGGGCCATTAGGACCTGTCTGGTATGGTCAAGAGTATTGCCTACAGGTGAGTGACAATAATGAGCACACTAAAGAACTGACTATCAGATTCTCAACCATGGAGGGACAATGTGAAGCAGGGCCTGTTCTGATATGCCAGCCCATATTTATCACACTACAACAGAATCATTCATACGGTGGTAAACATTTGAGATTCAAGGTTGAACATGGCATCAAAGTTCACAAAGTTCCAGAATCAGACCCTATGAAGAGCTGGATAGCTTCTTTTGCTGATCTCCTAATATTGGACTCTCTTAAGAAACGAGCATCACTTGTTGGTTTTGCCATTAAGACTTGCATCAGGCCAATCCTTGCTTCACACAATCTTCAGATCCATGATCATCTACAATCACTAATTCAGGTGATGATGTCTGCTTCTTTTGATGAGTTCTCTTCATCTGCACACTTGTCCAGTAATGTGGTTAACTGCCTTCAAAGTGAGTGGACAAGGATCCAGAGCCAAGGATTGCCAGCAGATGTTGAAGAGATGCCTCCTGACAGAGAAGTGATAATTGCATGTTGTGACATCTACAAGAAAGTCAGAGATTCATTCCATGCCAAAGTGGCCATGATGGTGAAGAATAACATAGTGCCACACTTGAGAACAAAAGTCAGGAATGACCTTGACCAGGAGATAAAGGAGCTCGAAGAGCATGCCAAAGACGAGGAGAGGTCCTACATAATGAACCTGCGACAGAATTTCTCACAGAAGAGATCAGAGCTTCCAACCCTTTCAATCACAGGTTGCTCACCAAAGGACAGGACCACAGTTGGTAAGATCACTAACTGGTTCCGACGATTGCCCAATGACAGCTCTATTGTCATCAATTTTACCAAAGAGGTGAGTCAAATCATCCATTTGAGGGACCACCTCAAATGTCATTTACAGAAAGTGTCAATTTAGAATGAATTTTGTTTCTGCAGGAGCTTCAAGGACTGGGAGCTTTCCATGTCTGCAAATGCCTGGATATTGTTGTGGTTAGTGACATTACATGGAACTGCTGATGAATTGGAGATAGTAGCTAATAGAGAACCATGCAATCATGGTTAGTGGGCAATCTAATAATCTCTCTGCTGTTTTTCCTGGCCTGTAATTCAGGTGATGGAGAAGGAAAATGTCACATGGAATATGATTGAGCTTGCTCCAATGAAGAAGGATCTGGATGCAGTGAATTTGAAGCAAGACCACTTGCTGAACCCCAAGTTTTCATCACCACACAAGTTGATTGATATAGACTCTCATGAAACACGATTGTCAAAAGTTGTGTACTTGAGATCTGGCCAGATACTGGTCTTCATTCAGCAGTTTGTCGGAGAGCCGCTTCATGATATCTACCTCAGTTCAGAGCATGGCAGTTACCTGAGTAACACTAATCCCATCAGAACTTTCAAGAAGGCGATTGATATTTTGGCTTTTGAAGAAGTATCAAAATTCTTGGCTGTATATGCCCAGCCAACAGCCTCAATAAATATTTTCCGATTTGATGATACTTTCTATCACTTGGACGGGATTGGTATCCAAGTCAGTTTGAATGACTATGTGGGGAGCAGCAACCTCATATGGATGGAATTTGTGCCGGGGAAAGGTGAGCTTGTGCTGGTTGATGATGCCCAATGTGTGCGAGTGCTTGAATTGACCCAGCCTGCAATGTTTCGCCCTGGAAAAATTCAGCTTCCTGCTCCATTTTGCAAAGCATGCATTTCAGCAGATGGAGCTTGCTTCATCACTTTTTCCAAAAGCAAGGCAAACGTGAACAAGACTGACAAAGAGACAGAGGATAAAGATGCTTCAAAATCCCCATCTTTGGCTCAAGACTATACAGGTATGTTCTGTTTGAGTTTCTCCATAATGATCCATTTGCTTTCTAAAGATCTCACAACTGAGTTTCACAGTATGCATTGCTCTAGAACTTGCTGGTACAATTGCTCAAGTAATGCATAAAAATGCATACAATGTTGTTCCCAAGACACACTGGTTGGTTAGCTTTTTGCTTCTGAAACAATCAATTCATGTGGGAATGTGATTGTGTTTTTATACAGATGTTGAAGTTCGCAACTCTCAAAACTGTGCTGAGGCTTGTGTATTAGTACTCGACATTTACAGGCTTGATACTATGTCACACTTGAAGACCATGGAGCTTGATGACATCATTGTGAGTGACATCAAGAGCCTGGAGGCAAAGATGGTGTGGTTTGGCCCACAGATGCACCTCCTGATACATGACAGCAGGAGACCAGAGCTCATATGTTCTAAACTGTTAGAGATCACTTCAGTCTCTGAGGTTTGTCAGCTTGCCAAGGTTCAGAACAATGTGAATGGAGACCAGGGAGGAAGATCAAGCCCAGTGCAGAAAGATGCTAGTTCATGTCCAGAGCTGGACTACATGTATCATATATTTGACAAGTACTCAACCAGTCCTCCTCTGGCTGAAACCCATGGTAAAAACGTGGAGCATTGCTTAAAATTAGTATTGAGAGACTCCATGGGGTTGCATGATCTGACAGTTAAACTGGGTGAGAGGTGCATCCATTACATGAAACATGGGATTGAAAAACTGCAGAAAGAGAAAGGAAAGGATTTCAGTCTCTTAGATATCTCCTTTGTGGCACAGTCATTTGATGCATATGTCACAGATCAGATCATGGACTGCACATGGCAAAAGCATCAACCTCTTGCAGCAACACCCCAATGGGACTTTGGATGCAACGTCTTGTTTGCTTGGTACCCATCCAAATTGCAAGGGCGGAGAATAACAGCCTGAAGCCCCTTGTTGACGGGCTACAAATTCTACCTCACCTCAACTATGCAGATGCTCTTTCCCTTGCAGAGTTAATCCGATTTGGATTCTATGAGTCTGTGCTGGAAAGTTGGGTGGGAGACATCAAGGTGATTTCATCAATGGGCAAACAAAGCAGTGGTAAATCATATTTGTTGAACCACTTGAGTGGTTCTTTGCTTGATGTGGCTGGAGGACGTTGCACAGATGGTGTTTGGATGACCATCTGCCCCACATCGAGTTGCCTCTATGTCCTTCTTGACTTTGAGGGTCTTGGAAGCTTTGAGCGCAGTGAACAAGAAGACATGCTACTTTCCCTCCTCAATGCAGCCATGAGTAACATCACAATCTTTAATAAAAAGGTTAATTTCCTGCCATCTCTCATTTCTTGTCTACAGAACAGCATAGTTTCCAAGGGGAGGAAGAACTCTCTTAATGTGGTCTACTTGTATTCTGTTTTATGTGTGCAGGACTTTCATCTGGACAAGGAGACGGAAGCAGTTTTTGAAAGATTTCAGAGTGGTGTAAGCTTGGTCAAGCAAGATGACAAGCTTTTCAAAGGTCTCTTCTACATGGCCATCAAAGACGTGGATGGAGCAGATGTAGAGGACTTGGAGAATGAATTTTATGAAAAGATAGCCAAAATCTGCAACAAAACGCAACACAATTTTCTAACAAAGATGTATGGTGGAAATGTGGCAATCGCTTCCATGCCGCCCTTCCATCGCTCAGAGTTCCAAGAAAGCATCAATCAAATTGCAGAAACTGTCCAAGGGCTGCATTCGCACAATCAGAATGGCCGAAGCTTCAATCGAGACTTGAAACTAGTTATTGCACAGATCAGTGCAAAAGACTGGTCACCCATTGACTCAAAGCGTGTGGCATTCAAGATTACCTTGCTGAGGAAACATTTGATTTCCGTGATATCATCAGGTTGTTGGCTGATGTTGCAGTCACTGAAAACCATCTCATAAATTTTGATACAAAGGAACCAATACCAGAGTTTGCTCCTTTGCATGTGGATGGTGAGGTCTTTGAGTTGGTGGATACCAATGCACAAATGGCTCCTCACAAGAATCAGGTAATCTTTCGTACATATTCTGATCACAATCTTAAAGGATTGTACATCATAGCATGCACTTTGCCAACATTGGGTAGACCTCAATTTACTCCATAGCTCATCCCTAAAGTGCCAGATACCTGATTTTTATGATGTAGGTGATTGGTTCTATCTTGGATCCATTGAGAAAATCATTTGAGCTTGTGGTTGCACGAAAGGGTTTGGATGATGAAAGATGGCATGCTGCATTTCAGAACTTCCTCATAGCATTGGCACACAGGCGAAAACGCAGGTGAGTGGGTTTTGGAATAAGATCCAACTGGTAATTCTATCAAGCTGCACTTCACAAAAATCTGGCAGTGAGAGGCTCACCTGGAAATATGGGTCATAGCTCCCAATGTTCATGATGACATTGTACCCACTCAGAACTTCTGATGTCACTCATTGTTCTATGTATGTGTATGCAGGACACTTGAGTGGCTGAGTGCCAATACAGCAGATTTCCAGCAGGATGGAGACGTGCAGAAATTGCACCTGGAGGCTTTGACAATGCTAGCAGATCTTCAGCAGCAATTGTCTCTTTGTGGCTCCAAGTGTGGGCGATGTTTCCTTCGTTGTATTCTTGAGCGCTCCCATCCCGGAGATCATTCTTGCAAGGGAGATCACAGATGCAAGCAGATGTGTACATATTGTTCTGATGACAATGTTGATGCTTCAGCATCTGTCATACTGAAAACACAAGTGAATGGCTGTAGCGATCTAGCAGGACATGAAGGTCCTCATGATTGCAAGCAGAAAGCACATACTTGTGGTATGGATTGCAGCTATGCTGGGAAAACATCAAACTGCAACAAGAACTGTTCACTGAAAGCAAGGCATGAGGGTGAACACAAGTGTAACTCTCGCCAGCACATGTGTGTGGAGAAGTGTTCTCTCCCTGCCTGCAGAAATCCATGTGTCACCCCTATTGAGTTAGGAGACCATGAACAACATGCCTGCCATGAGAAGATGTGCCCAGCAAAGTGCACTATGCCTGGATGCAATCGAAACTGTGCTTCTGCAAATCATTTTCATGATTTGGAACAAAGGAATCCCTTTCTGAATCACCATTTCTGTGAGAATGAACATCAATGCACTGAGCAGTGTGAAACACCTGGACTCTGTGAAGTGCGAACAGAAGTTGTGAAGAAAACTTGCACTTATCGAGGTAAACGTTCAACGTTCGAGTATGAGCACGTGTCAGAGCAAAATGGGAATAGAAAGGACTGCTGCATTGCAATCCCGCCTTTCAAGGTAAGCATACAGCACCTTTGTTTGTAGGTTATGAAGTTGATGCCATCTCCTGATGACAGTACGAGCACTGGAATGCACTATCATGTCCATTCTTTGATTCAACTGACATTCCTCAATATGCAGGAACACCATGATGGCCCACATTCACATACAATGAATGCAAATGTAGTTCACTTCTGTGATACACGATGTCAGGCATGTCAATATTTCTGCAACCTTCCGTTCAGGCATGCTGGACTTCACAACACGACTCATGGCAACATGCGAAGTGTAAACTTTGTCTCTGAGGTTGAAGATTTTGAGATCCTAGATCGCAAGTACACATGGGGGGAGTCAGGCCTGGCAGAGATGTGCATGATGTATTGCAAGGCCCAGGGCCGTGGCCATACTCATCTCACTCCCTGCCAGAAACACAACAATGGTGCATGTGCAGGCCAGATTATGGAAGGTAGTGATCCTTGTGTCCAAAATATGGTTGCACACATCTGTGCTTTCAACTTAAAACTGTCTTTGTGAGCATATCTTGTGCATGGAACACTTTAGTTCTGTGCCATAGCTTTGTTCCTGATTCTTCAGTTGTCCAGACATGTGGTAATCTTCTAGTATGTTGTAAAATTTGTGTCAATCCAGGTGCAAGACATGAGACTCGCAAATATGGACCGGATTTTGATGCCCCAAAAGATGAATTCACTCATGCTGCCTTTTGGAAACACATACGTTTTAAAGACCCTTGCAGTGAGGAAGACCAGAAGCAGTTTGCTCTGTGCAATCACCAATGCCCCTCAAGTGATCATGTCAGTTCTGCTGTGGGTTCCTCTTCAGCCAGCCCTGCTCAGCAGCAGATTTCGTGGTGTCCAGAGATTTTGTGGCATGCACCAATTCCAAAAACCAAAGCTCAAGTTTCTGGAACAGGCTATGTCACTGATGATGGGCACTACTTCTCCTGTGACCACTCCAAGAACATGGTGAACCATGTGATCTTTGTCATTGATCAATCTTCATCCATGGGTATGGCAGATTGCAAACCAATACTAGTGAAATTCTCACAAAGGCATGCAAACAGACTTGGAAGTGTGTATGATGCTATTGTCCAGTTTATACGAACTCGTTTAGCAGCTGGTCTTAAAGACTCCATGTCTGTTGTGCTGTTTGATTCAACAGCCACCACGGCATTTGAGTGCCAGGATATGGCAGAGAATCTTACTGACCAGCTCCTTGAATACCACCCTCGTGTTGGAACAACTTACTCCTGTGGCATTGCTGAGGCAGAGGCACTTCTTAGTCGAGCTTCAAAGATTCAGGCAATCCAGAGGAAAAGCCCTACTGTTATCTTCCTGAGTGATGGTGGCAACAATGGAGGTAGTAACCCAGTCAAACTTGTGAAAAGGATGAAGCAGGTTGAACCCAAGCTCGTCTTCCACACCATCAAGTTTGGTTCTGATCCATACAACCAGATCCTGATGGACATGGCAAGTGCTGGCGGTGGAACATTCCAAGTCAGCCTTGATGAAGTGCAATTATCCAAGAACTTTGAAGGACTGGCTCGCAGCTTGAGACCAAAGGTGGCAGCTCTTATGTAGCTGGGTAAATGTCTGCAATACATTCTTGTATGCGGAGCAGGGAGACACACAGGGACCCAAGGATCACTTCAGCTTGGGGTCAGTCAGTCACCTGTAGTTTCTACTTTTACAGAATAATTCTAAGCAGTCTTGTCGTTTATTAGGGATGCTTAGGCTGTGGGGCAGGTTGTTCAGTACTTGGAAGGTCAAACTAAACTACCTAGTACCAGATTGTAAAGTCATTTTGTGTGGCAAGCTGAGTTCAGGACAAGCTCAACACTACTAAGAGGCTCATTTTTGTCTTTATTTGTGATAAAAATTGCACACATATTTTGAGCTTGCTAGAGACATGGTGTGGAACAGGCCATGGAATTCAGTAAATGGGTGTGATATCCTTCAGTTTGATGTTGGTCTGAGCTCATTTCCCTAAATACACTGGGAAGTAGCTTTGTGTGAACAATTCAATTGAAACCACATGAAGCTAAAGATAATGAGGTATTGAGTAGGCTAATGGATTCAGTATGAGGAGTGTGCCATGTTTTGGTTTGATATTGGTCTTTGTTTTCTTGACACACCAAATAGCTTGGTGATAAACAGTACATAGTTGATGGATTAAGAAAGTTTGCTGGCATGGCATTCATTTATTTGCTCTGAGCAGGGGAGCTGTGCTCTGTAGCCTGGTTGTTCTCATCATAAAGGAGGTAGGTCCGTAGTGTAAGAGGTAAGTAACAAAACTTGCTGATCTGATCTTAAACTACTGACCTGATTGTCACAGCAGCTCTCTTGAGAGCTCCATTTGCACAATAGGAAAATGCTCTTCAAGAATTATCAGGATTTAGACTGGATGTGGATTTTTGGAGTCTATAGCAAGTTGCCAATTGAATACCAGTCAGCTAAAAAAGTGACCCACTAAGTATGACTGTTTCCCTCAGTGTAAGACTCACTTAGACTAGAACATTTAGATGTTGGAATTTCTGGATTCTAATGGCACAGTCGGAGTCCAATCTGAACTGCAAAAAGCTGAATTTTTACTTAGACTGTAAGTGTCCAGGGGATATGGTTCTCTAAAGCATTCCTGCAGACCCTTTCTCTTGAGCATCACTTGTATGAGCGTAATGTATCAAACAAATTACATGGAGGCAATGTGTGAAAATAAATAAGGTGCAAGCTATATCTTGTACATGACAAAAAAATATCAAAAATACTTCCATATGTACGAGCTGATCCTGTTGAAATTAATCGTCATCTCCTTTTCCTCCTCTCAATTTACAAGCCACCTATATTGCAGCTGCACACTAAATTCCTGGCAGCTAGACTTGAATGATTCTCAAGCCTTTTCCCCGCCTGACTTCTTTTAAGCCAAAACGTTGCATTAGGCTGACACCCACAAAGTTTGGGCAAAGTTTGTAGGGGTTAACATCTACATATGCTAACAACTGTAACAAGGTGGAATTTCCAAGAGAAGGCAACAAGATGTTAATAATATCCACTGACAAAAATGGAGAAACAAATCTAGAGATTGCTCAAGTCGAAGGTCACAAGCACAAGAAAAATTGCAAATTCAAATTCAAGAGGTTGGAAATTACAAAGTGAAAATGCAAAAATAAACTGCAAGTAGAATGGAATGGTGGATGTGATCTTTTAATTTACAAATGTGATGAAAATGATGTACATGAAAGACAATCTACCACAATTTTGAGCTCTAATGATATCCACACCAAGTTGTTAAACAACACAGATGCATCAACATAAAGCAACTTTAAAACAACTTGTGAAATTGGAATAATTGAGTTTTTATCAAGACATTTACATTTTTCAGTTGACTCTACATTGCACTCAATTATTTCAAACTAAATTGTTATGGTGCCCAAGATAAACTTTTAGATTTACACATAAATTCTCACCAAATGTTTGTTGTTTGTCGACATTTGTAAATTTCTCATCATGTGCATGATTTGGTGTTACAAGTCTTGATCTTCATTTGCATGGTACTTACATTTGAAGTCTAACAAATCTTTCTACAACTAATACTACTTTTAAAATATGTAAAATACAATCCACATATTTTGTCTTGTTTAAAAAAAATGTTATTCAACATAAAACAACAAAGAACCAAGCCAAAATATGATTACAACATGAATTTATATGTGCATTTACTACCACAAACATTCCTCTTTTTTGTTGAAAAGATTCTCTAAAATGTTATGGTCATGGTCTTTTTTAAGTTTCAGAATCTAATCAAGCAAGTTGTACCCCTTATCCATTAGTAGATAAGTAAAAAAACCTTTTTTACATCCTTTGTCTAAATTAAACAATCCATGATACTACATTTTATTGTAAAAGCTTCAGCTTCTAAAAATGCACAAAATTTTACACTCCCAAGAAATGCCACAAACAAATCAATGAACTATTTATTGTCATCAACCACAGCTTGAAATAACACAATGTACCCCTAGGTTAGTGATAATAGTAATCCCCATTAAATCCACCCATAGGTCTTGCAATGGAAAGGTGAATAGCATTTATGGCACCCTAAACATTAGGAAGAGTACAAAAGCTTTTGAATCCATACATGACTACATTCATTGGGATTCAAATAGTTAGGCCATCATGTTTTTGAACACAATGTTGATAGCTTTTATCACCTCTCAAACAACAAGGAAGATTGTAAGCTTGCTTATAACAAAAAGTTCACTATGCATAAATAGATTGGCATCATGTGCCACCTTATAAAACACACAAGCAACACATACCTCAACTAAAATAAAAAGACAATACTTTGTGTCCTACTTCCAAATTAAAGGTTTTAATTTATTTGCAATGTCGAAAAAAGTTTTTTTAATCATATGAAAATTGTGCAATCAATAATCATTGTCATATATATATATAACCAAGTGACTTACTCTTTGGTTTGACCCAATGTTGAAGCTTGTCACTAAAAAATCCATAGTAACAAGTCATTCTATTGTGTAGATAATTGAAAGCATAAAAACAATATTGGTCCATAATCATTGTCATATTTACATCAAGCATGTTTGTTGAAATATAGCTTCAATCTAGCACATTACAAAGCTCTCTCAAAATTTAACCAAGAAAACAAAAATGACTAGACCACAATACCAACATTGTTGTTGATAATCATGTGTACAACATGATGAATAGGTATTTGGAAAAACTTACCACACTTTTTTTTAAAAATGTATTAAACATCACTTTTAAAAACATCAATCCATCAACATCACTTGAAAAAAGTATAATAATAATAATAATAAAGATAAACACATCAAAATACAATTTTGAAATGAACACACACCTAATTGTAGCAATGTTGTAAAAAGGCAAATGCACAATCAAATCAAAGAGCCAACAAAACAAAGAAACACCTTCACAAAGAAGATATCAAAATAGCACAAAAATGCACCATGTCAATGACCTACATCACACACAAAATAAATGAAACATAGAAGACAAAAAAGAAGAAAACACAAAAGACAAAAAAAATTGCAACAACAAATAAAACAAAAAGATGCACAAACTTGCAACAATACACAATTGCAAAAAGAGAAAGAAACACAACCTTGTCAACTTTATATCAATGATGCACTCAATAGCAGAAAGTCATCAAAAGATCACAAGAGAAAGAAAGGACAATACATTGCTCCTATGTCACTTGCACCTAGTGCCTAGGCAAATGATAAAAAAATAATAACAAACCAAGTACAACCCCTACTTGCTAGGTTCAACAACTCCCTAGAAAGATACTCAAAAGAGGTGGCTACATGCCACTTAAGTGGCTTACTATTTTCTAAAGCCATTTTAATTTCCTTTAACCACTTTTCCCTACAAAGTATTACAATTTAGAAAGCTTGGAATTCATTGGTTCCTTAACCCCTTGTCGATGGATCCGAAGCTTTGGTTTCTTTTTGGTCTCTAGTCATTGCTTTTGACCATTCACACACTTCTTAAAGAATAACTTGAAAGCAATTGCAAAATTGTCATAACACAAGCCACACAACCAACCATACCCAAAACTTGAAATCACACACCACTTACAAGTTATATCTCCAAAATTTGTGCATCATGTGTAAGCACGTTTCTTTCTTTTTCAAAATTAAAATCATTAAAGATCATCCATTATCAGCATTCTCTCTCTTCTACTTTGGCCGTTCTCCTTCATGCACATTTCTTACTATCTATATATATACTTATTTACACCACTATTAGAAGTGCGACCTCCAAGTTCATTGCCCATCATGCTCTTGATTGTGCTTCCCAACCACATTCTCTATAAGTCATGGAAGAGGATTGTAACGTATAGAAAGCAAGAGAAGAGCAAGATTAAAGAAAGAAATGTAAAATGAAGAAGTGAGCAAAGAAATGCAAAAATATTAAAACAAAAAGGAAGAAATAAAAATAACATACCTCCAAGTTATCATGAAATGGTGTAGACGATGGTGTTATTTTTCCAACATAGCACAATGTTAGAAATATCATCATGATGTTAAAGATATCACAAGGAACATGTGTGAGCATTGCAACAACATTTACTTCATGATAAAAGTTTTATGACACTTATGTTTAAGGTAGGTCTACTTTTTATGAATAAATTTAGCTAACTAGGTGTTAAAGCTTCTAACACTAATGACCCTAATTCTAAGTGTGGAAGGAATATAAGGTGACAAAAGATCGCAGACTACCTTCAGCAAAGGTTGGAAAGGAAAGATGCATGATTAAAAAATCTTGAAAGATTTCAAGTTATTGTTCAAACAAATTCGAGAAAGTAAAAGAGGTAAAATTATGAATGTCCTAAAGTTCCAAACTCTAACTAGAACCATGGTAGCATTTGGGATTTAAAAACCCAATGCCCTTAAAAAGAGGATATTAAGCAAGTTCATTTCTTTTTCATATAGGACACATTAAAAAACTAAATACTTTCTTGATTATTCAAATTTTAGAACGGTCAATGTGATACTGGCATGAATCAGCATTTGGTTTGCTGGTAAAATTTTGCCAGAAAGTTATTTATTTATTTTTTAAATGAAGTGATTTTGGAGGTTTTAGGTGCCAGAAGTCGACTAATAATTAATAAAAATAGCCAGATACAAACATTTGGTCTTCAGTGTGTAGCCAAGAATAGAGGAGATCTACAGATTTGCACTTCAAAATGCTACCTATTTCCCATTTGGGATCTGTGCTTCACCCAGTTCTCTCTCATCCTCTTTAGGGCATCATGTTCGACTTTGGAATTCATGTGAAATTAATTTGTCCATTTAACTATATTGCACCTATAGATTCCAAATATTCATAATGTTCATAACAAAACATGATGTTGAAATACCAAGTACCCAACAAGCATTCCAGAACTGCAGCTTTAATACATTTTCCACCGAATTCATCATGTCCTCAGACTTTGTCAGTCCTGACAGTAGGTCAAGGTCAATATGATATGATAAATTAGTCAATGCTCTCGGTTTTCTCACAAGAACAGCAGAAATGGCAAGACTCAGCCATGATGCTGCCCGGCTCAACAAAATCTAAAAGAGAACAAAACAATAGAGGAAACCAACAAGAAACAGGAACACAAATTGTGAAAGAAAAATAAAATACCCAAGAAGAAAAGAGGCAGACAAAAGAGAGAAACAAGGGAGAGAACTTTGATAGCATGATCTTTTGAGAACCAAAGCAAAGGCAATGCACAATATCATGAAACATGTGCATAATCTGTAATCACCAATCCAAGCACAAGCCAACCCCTAACCACTCCAGACAAAATTGGAGCTTGGACATTGGAATTTGTCCACTCTGATCTGCAGAAAAGCTCACTACAGAATGCCACAAACACATAGGGTAGCTTGCAGCTTCTGTCTACTTCAGTGGTATGAAACGAGATGAGTGTGTAGCTCCAATACCAGGCCGACCATGCTTCACAGGCTTGTAGGAGATGGAAAACTCTGCTAGGTAGTGCCCAATCATCTCTGGCTGCATGCCAAAACAAACAAGTCAGAGCCAGAGCCTAAACAACAGCAATTAGAAAAGCAAGTGCAAGTTCTACCAAAGAACAAGGAACAAACCTCATACTACCAAAAATACTTCATGTACCACAGGCAACAAACCACATACAGACAGATTGAGATTTTCTATAACCTGATGGAGAGCTGAATGCAAATTCAGATATACACAATCCAATGCAAGCATCCAGTGATTAAACGGCAACATAATCCATCTCAATTTGTGACACAATTACTCCTGCTCAAAGCTGTGCCACAAATGGAAAATGTGCCATGCCAGAGTTCTATGGATACTATCAACATGTTTCATTGCCATGAGAGGCAGTCATGACCATGGGTAATGTTTGACAATCCCACATACCTTGATCTCAACCTGGTTAAAGGTCTTCCCATTGTACACACCAATCACACTTCCAATCATCTCTGGGACAATGATCATGTTGCGGAGATGAGTCCTCACTGGCTCTGGCTTCTCACCTGAAGGAGCCTCCCGCTTCTGGAATTTTGGAAAATAGAATCCACCATCAAAACTCCCATATATTCAAACAGAGTATAGTTGATCTGCACAGATAAAAGATGGTTCCAAGCTTTATTGGTATACAGTTGCACTTACAGCTTTGCGAAGCTTTTTGATCAAAGCCATGGGCTTGCGCTTCAAACCCCTTTGAAACCTGATACCATGTAAAACGATCCCAACATGCAATCATTCAGCTTCGTCATTCTGCAGCAGAGGAGAAATTGATACAATGGCACTTGCAGAGAAAGAAATTCTACAAACACTTTACAAATCAGAATATCTTCAACGAAGATAAAGAAATCTCCTAGAGAATGGAAAGAAAGGGACTAGAAATCCTTCAATAGTGACAGAAGCCAAAGGCGCAAAACATTCTCCACAGTCGTGCACGTGTAGATAACGAACCTGCGGCGAGCACGGGCATGGAAAAGCTCGACGAGCTCATCAGAGCTCATATCGAGGAGAGCATCGAGGTCAACTCCCCGGAAGGTAAACTTCTTGAAGGTTCTCTTCTTCGGTTGCACCGACCCGACTTCTGGATCTAAGTCCGCCTGCAAAAACAAATCCGCAGACATAAACGCACCACACAAGAAAAGCCTCTCAAACAAACAAAAACCTCTCTTAAAGAAACAACCCGCTGCACTAAGAAGTCCTCTATACATCCACCAAAAACACAAGCACAAACTTTGAAGCAAAAAAACAAGAGAAAAGACTCTAGCAAACCAAGCCGATTAAAGACAAAGAAAGCTTCCTACAAAAAAACCCAAGCTTCTAACCACGCATCAGACAATTCGAAACGAAGCTCTAGAAAGCAGCCACAAACAAGAGCAGAGGCGCGAGTTACGTACCATGGTAAAACGCTTGCGAGAAGAGAGACCTTGTTACGGAAGAATGAAGAAGAAGACAAGTCGTAGACGGCGGACAACTAGAACGCACAGCCAAAGAGAAAGAGCTCCAAACCCTAATTCCTTGCTTGTAGTCTCTTCTTGCCTCGGCTTAGGTCTGGTCCTGTCTCCCCCGGTTCGATGCGAGCTCGGGAAAAGCGTGATATGGATGTATGTATGTGTGAGCGAGTGTGCATAGATCTAGGTATGTATGTACATGAGAGGGCATTGTGCGGGAGGGACGTGTGTGCTCGGGCATGGCGACGGAAGTGGGAGTTTCAAAGGCAAGAGACATCTGTGCTGCAGCAGCTTTGTTGTTGGTCATTCAACGTGTCTGCAAGTGTAGAACGCTTGTGCATATTCCCCCCTCCTGTCTCACATCCCTTTGTTGGTATTTTCTCGCTGGATTTATCTTCTCTCAGCCTTGTATGAATCCACTCTCGTACTCGAGGAAATCTGCTGTGTTTGCTTCTGCTTTCTGTGAATTGTTCTTGACTGATTTGTTTGAGGCAGTATTAGATTTTTAGTTTTAGGATGGCTGCAGTAGTAAGGAACCTGAGGATGCATGTGAGTGCCATCAACTCCGCAGCAGTCCGAGTGCAGATTGTCGAAAGACCGACTGCAACAACTTCTGCACGAGATTTTGAGCCAAGAAGTTTGCATCAATTCTTGAGCCACGGCTTTTTTGCCTCCAACAGTAAGTCTTTCCCCCCGCCACAACTGGCTGCTTGCTGTGAAACTGGAGGAGTATTGTGCATCCTACCCCTAGACGGGAGCTCTGGAATCTCAAGACTTCGATCAGATTGTGTGAACAACGAGGATTCCGTTTGGAAGACTCATTTTTGTTGTTTGCCATGGCATCTCGGATTATCTCTCTACTGCAACGTTGTACGAAGCATTTGATTTGCAAGCTTCTGAGAACTCAAGATACAAAGGCATTTCAGTTTTCTCACCTGACCTTGGAAGCAACCAAGGATCTGTATTTCCAATCAGAACATAGATCACAATGGTGCTTCTTACACGTGGTGCTTCAATCTGAAACTGCACAACTTCTCAGTCTTCAGGAACCAAGCAGACATGTCCTGTAGCATATACAATCTTTGAAGCTTTCAATGAGTGGTGAAAAGGTGCATTTTTGCTGCAGGTATTGAAAATAAGCAGGAAAATAGTGCTGCTGCAAATATCACTGGTAATAGAAAGGGATCAAGTACATCCAACAGAAATGAGTTGGAGGAGGAGCGGGAGGTGCATAATTTGGTGAGGGATGAACTAAATGAACCTGAAGGTGGAGTGAAGTCTGGGACTACAAATGCTGCACACAAAATTGGAGAGACGGTGAAGGATATAGGAGCATCAATCAAGGATGCAACAGACTCTGATGCAGCTAAGAAAGTTGGTGATGTGATTGAAAACACTGGTGAAACGATCAAGAGCAAAACTGCAACCAAGAAAACTACTCTTGGGGACCAAGGTGTTGTCACCTCATGATCTATGCCCAAGAGATTACTTCCTTGGAACTTGGGTCATGATAAGAAACAAGCCAGTAACCTGTGACAAAACTGAACTAGTTGTCTATGGTCACAATCTTGCTGAACTCTCTGCAATATATTAGCGAATGCCACCAACTTGGAAAGACAATATACACAATGCTCTGGTATATTCTATGCAAAAATCTACAGAAACATAGCAGTAAAGAAGAGTAGACAGTCATACCAGTTTCTAGTTTTCTTTGAGTGTTAGGAGTGCAGTTAAGGACATAGTTTGTTCTTCTACGTTGGGATTGGACCTCCTTGCACACTGTAATACACAGCATACAGAGTCCAAACAAAACCATCTGGTATAGAACTGGCTCTCAAACAAGAAGCTCTACAAAAAAAAATTCTCGTAATGTTTCCCTTGCAATGGAAATTGCTCTAAATTGCCGTCAAAATACAAATACTTATCCACACAGAAAGATAGAAATTGAAATCCAGAGGAGACTTAAAGAGACGGAGAATTGATTCATCTCTAATAATTCATCTGTAATACCTCATCAGATTGTTCATGCATGACAACCTAGCCAAGTCCTGTGGACATAAACTGAGATAGTTGGAAGACTTTGGCCTATCCAAGAGCCCATCATTTGAGGTACTCCTGCTGGCCATACTTGACCTCAAAGGTATCATCATATAGTCATATGGCACTGTCAAATCTCTTCCTACTGGAGTTTTTTGTATCAATGTACCCTAAAAGATTGCATCATCATCCCCATGAATTGAGATGTGGAATGTACCAACCATCAACAGTCAGAAACATGCCAAGCCGCTTGAAACTCTCAGGTCTCACTCAGATTCTAGCCTTTAGATAATCTTGTCTACAATTTCTGCCTTTTGGCCTCATATCTAAGAAACTTTCCCTAACAACACCCTGTAGGAGTGGCACATCATCCACATGGGGGATCCAGATATGATTTTATCAGACACTTCCCTCAGTCAATCTTCACCGATGCATAGATGACTCGCACAAACCAATAGCAAGCATAAAATCCTATTGTGCCTGTGAGCACAAAGAATGAATATGAGATGATGATCATGTAGCCAAAGTAGAGGATACCTGACACAATCAACGTAATATCGAGTTTTGTGAAGAAGTACAAGGCTGCATACAGGAAGAGGTAGACTGCTGACGATCCTGAAGTAAGATATGCCCGCCACCACCAATGGTAGTCCTCGCTACACAGCTGGAAGTAGCAAAGCACAATTGTAATCTCCGCACAAGTGACCACAAGGATCAAAAATACAATAAACAAGAACCCAAAGATGTAGTAGAATTGATGCTGCCAGATTGATGTCAAGATGAAGAAGAGTTCAATGAACACAGCACCAAAAGGTAGGATGCCCCCAATAAGTATTGAAAACACTGGGTGCATGTACCAAGCTTGCTCAGGGATCTGGCGGGGAATTTTGTTGGTCCTCACTGGGTTCTCCACTGTTGGCTTCTTGAACCCAAAATAACTACCAACAAAGACAAGGGGAACAGAGATACCAAACCAGAGGAACACGAGCACAAACATCGTAGTAAAAGGCACAGCCCCTGATGACTTCTCACCCCAAATCAGGCTGTTCAGAATGAAGAAAACAACGAATATTTTCCCTGGGAACATGATGGCTGTCTTCAAGGTGTTCATTTTCCAGTCTGTGCCATTGAACATCTTGTATAGTCGAGCAGAAGCATAACCAGCAAACAACCCCATAAAGACCCAGAGGATGAGCATAGCGGTCATCAATCCACCACGATTTGCTGGAGACAGGAACCCGAGAACAGCAAAAATCATGGTAACAAGTGCCATTCCAAAGAACTGCACCCCCGTCCCAACATATACACAAAGTAGACCAGCTTGGGCTGGTGGCCTGAACACATCCCCATGGACAAGCTTCCAGCCTGTCTCTTCCTGTGCTTCTTCTTGAGTTTCAAGCTGATTGTATTTTGAAATGTCCCGATGCAGAGTCCGCATCATGATCATTGCCACCATGCCTGACAGGAACAGCACAATCATGAGGGAGTTTATGATGGAGAACCAGTGAATCTGGGCTTCATTCATGAGCAGATAGGTGTCCCACCTTGATGCCCACTTGAGGTCACTTATCTGCAAGGTAACCACCATTGAACCAACACAGTGAGGACAGAATCTCACAAATATAGAAAGAGCTAAAGTACACACGTGACATAAGCAGATAATTGATCCATCTCTAATGCCAGACTTTGTAACCCACACAAATGTGTCGACAGACCACATGAAGACTAAAGACCTGAACCCGGGCCCATATACACATACATAATTTCTCAACAGAAAACCTCTCAAAAACTCAAACAAGATTATGGGCTAGTACAACAAAACAGGTGCCAGGGGAAACACAGATGAAAGATGGATTTGTGAAGAGTACCTTGAAATTAATATCATAACTGAAGACAATTTCAGCACCAACCTCAATTTCCTGAGCAGCCTGTGTATCAGAGACCCAAACCTTCTCATGTGGATTGCATGTCAACAACTTGGTTTTATCTTCATTCCAGCGCTCATACTCATGCTTCACACTAAACAACAGAAACACATCTCAACCGAAATCAATAAAACACCGATGCATACAGTTGCAAGCCTTGAACATGCACAAAAGCAAGATCTACAAATTGTAATCTGGCCTGGGTGGGTTTCAACTATTCCCCAAATGATGTGGTGGCCAGCTAATTGATCCCAAACACAAATGTCAAAGAACAACTTCTTGGCACTAATATTATACCCAAGCCCTTGAAATGATACACTCCATGAGGCCATTGTCAGATCAGCAGGTCACAAACCTGTGAGGAGTCACTTCAAAGCCCACAACACGAGAATAGGGAGAACCAGTATCCTGGTGATATAGGACTCGAAAGCTGAGATGGTTGTTAATAAAGTATTTCTCTTTTGAGCCTCCCTGCAAGAGATGACAAAACTTAATCAACTTTCAATAGTGTCATAATTTTCATTCAGTATCCATACATATATGATAAACTAGTTCAATGCAGGTTGTGGTGACCAGATACAAGAGAGATCACTCACCGGTGGGTCCTTACGGCCAACTGGGAACCCCCATTCATAGATGGTCAATTGGTGACCATTCTCATTTCTGGATCTTGGTTCTGCTACTGGCAGATTATCCAGAATCCTAGGACAAAACAAATTAGACAACAAATATCAGACAGAGCCAATACCAGCACTTCCAACCAACTTAAGTAACAAAAGGTTACTCCCTCAAAAGAACTACAGGCATCAAAGAAGCAACTAGCTTCTGTGTGCAGTCATGTCCTTTCCAAGGTACTTACATATTTACACGGTAGTCATTGTCAATCTTCTCATGAAAGTTCTTCACGTCTTCTTCTGTAAGCTTTTTCCGGCAAAGGACCTTGCACAACTGGTGATCCTTCATTTGGAACTGCCATGCACAGGAGCCACTGTCACAACCACAACTCTTTTTTGCCATGAAGTCACTACAAGGGACTTAGTATTCACACATTGCAAATATCATCCTTGCAGGGAGCATTCAATAACATAGAAATTGCCCTCACCTCATAAGGAGAGTTTTCAATTCGGTCACCTCGGAGAACCTCACCCAAATTCTCAGCCTTGTTCAAAATCTTTTCAGGCTTACAATAGTTTAGTGAGTAGTATTCATATGGTAACTGTGTCTTGATTGATGTCAACTTGTTCACCTTCACCAGAAGTTGTGCTCCCTGTACACACCAACCTCTTCCATCAAATTAGCCCATTCACCTGCACAAATTTAGCCTGATAAAAACTGCAGGAGGAGGACAAAGAGAACAAACAGCTCATTGCATAATGGCTCTGCCTTTATGACAGGTTCAAACTACAAACTAAAAATTTCTCTTACTGGATCTAGAACTTCTCATCTAGAAGTGAATATGACTCTGCCCTTCATGGGAGGTTTAAACTACAAACCAAAAACTTCTCTTACTGGATCTACAACTTCTCATCTAGATGCATGCCCTTCTATGGAACATGCCCATCCTTCATATGCACGACATAGTACTCCAGATGTCACTCACAAATTGGGTCAAGTTCGAGCCAAATTTTATGCCCAAATCGTAAACCAATGCATAGTCTTTTCTCTATGAACAGAGACAACAAACTGATTGCCAAATTTCCGATTTCAACTTGCAAACCTCTATGTGTCGAGTAGATGACAGGCAGCAGAGACTTGGCTGCAAGAAACGAATCTGCCATCGTTGTGTGCAGATCCCTTGAAGGGAACTTTATGCACTGTGATACAGAGTAAGGATTTCGAATCAAAGACTATACATGTCATTATCTCCAAAACAAACAAATCCTATTCAAGGAGGTCACGAAAGGCTAGAAAGATCGGATTTGCAAATAGCTAGTTCCGTAACGCTAGTTCTGTGAAAACGAGATAAGCGAATACCAGAAGGAGGAAGATCTCTCATCTAGTCATTCTAGTTATTAAGCATTAGCTATACTTGTTGCCACATATTAAAAAGACGTTGGAGAAGGCCTTTCTCATGATTTGTGCTCTTTCTCAGTTAAGAGTAATCGAACATATCGCATAGAGGCAAGAAAAAAGAGCAGGGTGGAAAAAAAAAACAAACAAACCTCTGCAAAATCTTGCGGCGCCACGCCGGGCAGGTAGAAAGCCTTGACAACCCAGAGCTGCAGCATGACCACACATACCAGCAGCGCCAACACCCGCGGAGCACCACACATGCCCGCCATTCTTCCACCCCCCAAAAAAACAAAAAAAACAAAAAAACCAGTCAATACAAAACACCGTAGCTCCACCACGCCACTAAGAGCACTACGCAAACACTGACAAGAGGCGGGAGAAAAATTGAAGTCGAGACAGGGTTTGGTGTGAGGACGAGGAGCAGGAGGAGGAGGAGGACCACGAGCACGAAGACGCTCAAACCCTAGCTATGGCGGAGAGAGCGAACTCTCCACGTCTGGCTATGGCCGACGAATGAAGACCCGATTTCAGGATTTCAGGAAATACTTTCGTCCGTTAATCGCTCATCTAGTGCCTAAACAATACTTACCCTGCTCGCCAATCAGTTTAGCCTGCCTGCTAATAAAACATAATAAAACCCTAAACCCTTACGTCTCTGTTCACAAACTTGTCTTGTTGTTAGGGATGAAAGCTCTCAAGTTCCACATGCTCCACATGTTTGCATTTGATGAGAGCCACGATCTTGTTATGATCCCAATTTCTTTGCATCTAACAACTTGAAGGAGTTGTTCTTGCTCTAGACGAACCTCTACTTCCACTATTGGCGATTGTTACTGCTGGATTGTTCTTTATAAATTGCATTGGATTATTTGTGACTTAATTGCTACACTCTATGTTTTTGTAAGATGGATTTGTGTTATGTTGAAATATGAACGCTCATAATCTTTCTTCAAATTGTTGCATATGGCTCTCACAATCCCTTTTCAAAAAATTGTTTGCCAAAGCCACTCAAGTTCGTTGATGTCACTCAAGTGATGGCTACATTGCATTGGTGTTGTTATGGCATTCCAACAAGCTTTTGAAGATGTGAATAATGGCATTGCAAAGATTGGCCTCTAACTTCGTGCAAGGACACATGAACAAAAGGATGTCAAAGCTTCTAGAGATTAGTAAATTTAAGTGCCTAGTTTTCAAGTTGATAACTTATCGCCAACTATTGAATCTAAAATCTTCATTTTCTGAAGATTTGTAACTAGCCCTATCACCAAAATTAACTATGTGGCATGCCTATGTGGCAATTTTGACATATTAAATATATTCATAAAGTGGACATTTCATGGGATGAGTACCTTGTGTTTCTTCACAAGCCAGGGCAAAGTCAAGAAAATGAAGTAAAGACATGATAAAGGAAAAAAGACAAGGTTAAACTCAAAAACACACCTTGGTGCATTCCCAAGTTTCACCCTTTTTTTAATGTTTTCATTTGTGTGCAACGCTCGAAGCAAGTGGCAAATCTCAAAAATATGCAAAAGCAAGAGAAGTTCAATAGACTTGAACATGAAAAGGAAAGGAATGAGGGTGCAAGTTCAAAGGAAGTTGCAAACAAATATTCTTTTGTGAGCTTTAATAGAACACCAAGGATAAGGTTGTGCATTTGAAAAGAGACAAAATGGTTTGGGTTGTGAATGTTCGAAATATGCCAACAAAGAGGTTGCATGCTTGAAAGGAAAGTGCACTCATTGTGAAAATTGTCATCTTCAATTGCAATTGGTTATAATATGAATTTGGTTGAACTGTGTTATCGCTAATCGTTTGTTTTCAATTTGGTTGTTTATTGGTTTGCTTTCAAATGAATTTAATTGGTGAAATTCAATTGATTTGGGTTGTTTTTTTCATCTATTGCCTTTTTTTATCCTTAACTTACTTTAAACCTCTAACAACTTTTACAATCCTTTACGAGCCTCTAACAACCTAAATAAACCTCTAACAAACTTGTAATGACAACTAATGACTTCTAACATACCTACTCAAACCTTTAATGACTTGCACCCTCCTATATGACCTTATACATACCTACTTAGACATTTAACAACCTCTATAGACCTAGAAAAGCTCTAACAAACCCCAAAACACTTGCAATAGACTTGTTCTCACCTTTAAACACATGTTTTTCACTACATTATTCATTGGTTTTGTGAGATTTGAATTGTTCACTAGATAACACATTGGATATATCCTTATATTAGGTTCATTGGATTTGTTTCATTAGATTGGATATATCCTTATATTAGGTTCATTGGATTTGTTTCATTAGATTATTCATTACATAATTAGTGCATTGTTAATTGGATTTTGTTCATTGAATTATTCATTGATTAGTCACTAGATTTATTTCACTATAATTTCAAACCTCTCTAGAATTTAACATCATTTCCTATTTGAATTTCCTATTTATAAGTTAGAATAGCCAATTTTTTTCTTTGGATTTTCTTGACTTGCAAACCAAATTAATGACCAAATTCAAATGGAGTTGTTCAAGTATGGAGGGATTTGATAATGATTCATTATGACACAACAAGGTAAATGTGACTCACTAACCAATACAAGGCCCACAATAGTACCTTGAAAAAGAAAAACCCAAGGTCCATTGTGGACTCCTTATGCTTGAACTATATGGCTATAGTTTTTACCATCATCATTTATCTTATATAATTGAAACAAAAAAAATGTGACACCACCTATTCTTAACTAACTCTATAAATCTATTTACCAAGATTACAAATTACAATTTTCAAATTCATTATTTTAGGAGGAGAGCTTCAAACACAAATTGGGAAATGTTTTAAAGGAACTAAAAATAGGCACAATAAATGAAGAAGGTTGAGAAAAGATTGTGTCATGGGGTTTTGGCATTGTTTGAAGTAATAGATGGTCATGCAACACAAAACATCCTCAAAAGACAATAATCTTTGAGTTTTGGTTCCAAGTTTATCACAATATTACAAATGGTCAAAAACTATGAAGGTTGGAGGTTTAAAGCATCATGGTTTGAAAAACCACTTTGATTCTACAACATATGAGTTTTCAAAACTTAACTACTGTTGATTTGTTTGTTTGGTTGTGGTTGGATAACTAGACATTGAACCTTATGTCACAATATATCATTGGGATTTGCCACAAGCACTCGAAGAATCAATGGGAGGATGGCTCAATTCAGATATTGTGTATGAACACTTACCATTATTGTAGTTTTGGTGCCATCATTGTTTTATGTATGCAATTTGTTGCATAAATGAAAAATGTTAGGACTTGACTTGATCATTTGGAATTTTAGATTTGGATAATTGTGATGTTGTAACACACAACAATGTCCAAAAGGAAGCCTATTTGTTTGGTGTGATGCAAACCATTCTAGGGAGAGTTTGCAGAACTTTGTTTCCAATTATTTGGAAATTGGGTGAAACATTGGATCACGTTTAATGAAATCCAGATTTTCGCAACACGAGGTTATCAATTTGGGACATTTGCACTTGGTTGATGTTCTCCACCCTTTGGAAATTGTGCCAAAGGCAACTCTTTCACCGAGTCTTACACTGTAGCACACAATGCACTTATTGCACATGCCTTGGCCATAAATATTTATCAAACACAATTCCAGGTGAATTTCGATTAAAACTTTTACAAACAATTGTGAATTACATGATGTTTAAAAATCAAAGAGTGAAATATGAATCACTACTAAATGGCAACAATTTCTCAACATCGATTATTTGTGTTGGTTAAATTTATGATGTAAATATGTTCTGCTTGAACTTTTTAAATGAATTTGCTAATGTTAGGATGCATGGCCACACTCAAGGTTGTCATGGGGTGTTTATTTCAATGGTTAAATGCATTGTGCATTTACTTCTATCACAATTTGATTTGTAGGGGTACCAAAAAGGGACAATAGGTTTAACAGCTGACTCCCATTGGTTTGAGCCAATGACAAATAATTCACGAGATGAAAAGGCATCTGAGTTTTGCTATGGAACGTATTCTTGGGTGGTAAGTGATTGTGATGAATTGAAACGATTTTAAAAAAATAAACAACATGCTATTGATTTTGCAAGTTTCACATATCTTTTGATTTGATCATATTTTATGTGGAATACTATTCGTTTTGTAGGATTTTGGACCCCATAGTCTTTGGTCATTACCCTATTTCATTGCAACAAGCTCTTGGTGATCATTTACCTCGCTTCACAACAAAGGAAGTTGCTATGATTAAGGGCTCCTGTGATTTCATTGTGCTCAATCATTATGCTTCAGAATATGCAACTTTCAAGTCAAGTGATAGTAGCGATGATCCATCTCAATTTCTCATGACACATGAGTATCACAAAACACCATGCAATCCATTTCATAGTGACAACATATGCTCAACAAACTTCATTTCCTCATAGTGAAAGATGCTTAAATTTGTTCTTGAATATCAGCAAATAGCTTTGGCTCACAAATTTTACTTCTGTATTGCATTGTTATATAGCATACAAAGATGGAATTCCTAATAGTCCCCAGGTAAAAAAGCTTGGCCATATGTTTGTGATGGAATTTTAAGGTCCTTTGGAAATATGTACTATCATGGTGATATCAATATATGAAGGTAGTTTCCATTGAAATGATTTGAAAGACCTACATCAATTCAGAAAATACCTGCGTTAATGACAAGAGATGGTGTATTATCAATTTTGCTGAGTTTCATTGAAGGCAGCCTCAATTTGGCCTTGCACCAATCAGTATGTGAAAGATTTTGGGTTGGATTCGAGAGTGCTACAACAACCCTCCTCTCATCGTCGCTGAAAATGATTTAAGTATTCCAACATCAAAATATTCTAATGACCAAAAGAAAAAAGAAACCAAAAACAAAAAACCAACCAACCAACCAACCATTCTGCATAATAACATTGCAATCATGCATAATATGGAAGAAGAATTTATTAAATGTTTTTCATTTTCAAAACCCTGTTGATTATGTTACACTGTGATCTCTGTTATGCTGTTGAGATTCCAACTCTGATGATTCACTATTGTTGAGCAAACAATTAGAGGATAACCATCGCATAGATTACCATCATGACTACATGCAAAACATGCTTTTAGCTATAAGGTACAACTTAAACCTAAATGAAGTTCCTTCCATTTTCATACTGATGTTTCAAACTGATTTGGATGTTCAAACTGTTGTCAAGCAGATTTCAAAGATTGAAGTCACACATTTCATACATACACTCCTCAAGTTACTGATGCCATTGATGGACAAGCAGCATCATAACAAAACAGTACCTCTTATTTTCAGTTGTATAAGACCCCTGCCTGAAAATTGGTATCACAAAATTTGCTTGTTGCTTCATCCATGTCTGGTGCACTGCAAACAAAAATACTTCCAACTTCCAAGGTAATTAGGAAGAATCTCAGATATGAACTAAAGACATACTCAGCTATGTTAAGGTTCTGAAGTTCACCTGATGTTGTGTAGGGATGGGTCAGATGTTCGTGGCTACTTTGCAAAGGTTCAGTATAGTTTATCACCAGCGAGGTTCAGATCCAACATACATTAAATACAGGACAAAAGACTCCACTGTGCTTAAGACCTTGAAACAAGAGTATTAATCACAACCATAGAGATATTTACCATGCAGATTTTTCCATATCAAAACACACAGTGCATCTCCCGCCACAAACCAGGGATGAGTAGAGCACTGTGAGACTCTTTGTGATTATATCTTCCAATGATTCTATTACCATAAACAGAGCAAACCTGTAGATTTAAATGATTCAGCAAATTAGTCACATGGCTGCAGATATCTTATATTTGCAAATTTGTAACTGATGATTGCCTCACAATATAAATATGAGTGCTGAGAATTGACAGCATTTGGCATTCAACACAAATACAACATGTATTTAATGTCCCAACTTCAGGCACACTATTCTTCAATTCCACATACAGGACAGAAGCAGCTACTTCATTTCCAGAATTTACAACAATCAAGAACAATTTTGTGTTTCCAACATTCAAAAGTTCACAGAACTGAACTGTGAAGAGTACTCACAGATATTGGTCCATATCTGAGATTCTTTAAACCCTAAAATTTTGCAGTACAAAAGTGGTAGGTAAGCAATGTGAACCTCATATGAACAAGGTGCAGTACAAAGTCAGCTCAGTGTCCACCTTGTTCGTCCTTGCAAATCTGCTCCAATCTCCCAGTTTTGCAGTTCCAATCAAGTAGGTAGAGCTATAATGTCAGAACTTCACATGCCAAAGAGTTCTTCACAAAAGGATGATATTCTCTCTAGGAGCATCATCTGGAACATTACTGAACTCCGAAAACTCTCAAGATCTAATAGTTTGTTGGATATTCACCACACCCAGGTTCAATCTGAAAACAAAGAATTCACACTGCTGAACCTTGTGTGTTCGTTCACCAGGAATCTCAAGAAGATTGCATTGCCTCCAACAAAACCAGCACTGGAAAAATTGTCTGGGCTGAATTCCAAGAATGTTGAAAGTCATGATTTCAAGGCTGTGAGTCATCATCATACATCTGAACAGGGGACTTTCAGGGATTGAATAGAATCAATGGCAAGGTCCAAGAAGAAGATTTAGCATTAGCAATGCAAAAGAAAGACATCTTGAGACCATCAGGGAAACAGTTGACAGATTCCATGACACATGGAGAAAAGAGGCTCCACAAGCATTACAGTCACATTACCGGAACAAAAGAATGGTATCCAGATGAAATGCTATTGTACAGCACTCAGCCTGTGCGGGTTCTTCTACATCAGAGAAAAAACAGAGACAGATTTAAAAGTCATCTACGAATAACACGTTCCGACAATGCGCTTCTCGTGAGGAGCAATAAGCGAACTACTATTATCACTTCCCAGATTGGACGACGTCATTGACAACAGGGTCTCCTCACGACGCTGCCGCCGTCCTAGAAAAGATTGTAGGGGATAGACTCCAGAGGATGGATAATGTATGTCAATACGAGTGCCAGAAACAACATAACATATGCAATGCCCTGGTCGATAGTCGATCCGTTGCTGGTCGGAGGCACTGCAGGTCCTTCCGCTTGTGCATGCACTGCAGGTAATAGCGCTCCCATCAAACAAACCAACAAAACCGCGAACTGCATCATAGTTCTCGTCATTTCCACTTCCTTTCCACAAACTCGTGTTCACTGCTTTGCGCAAGAAGGCGCTTCCGTTACTATCCCACCGTCGTTACTTCCCCTTCTGTGACGCCTCTCTTTCACAAGAAACCAAAAGCACGCCTGTAATATCAGGAGACCTGCAATGAAAACCTGCCACTCTTATGAAAGCAGATCACATAAGCAAGAAAAAATTCCGCATAAAGAAAGAGGGGGGTGGGAAAAAAAAAAAAAAAACCCCGTAAACAGAAAGAAGAACACAAAACGAGGATGCACGTTCCCTGAACAACGAAGTCCAAGAACCGCTCCCGATGCGACGACAATGAGGCAAGAATGCGACGGAAGAAATTCTCTACAGCAAGAATGCACGGTCCCTGAGCAATGAAGTCCAAGAACCGCTCCCGATGCAACGACAACGAGACAAGAATGCGACGGAAGAAATTCTCTACAGCAAGATAAGGAAAAAGAAGAATACTGTAGGATGAAGCGCGCCGAAGAAGCGATGGCAACGACGCTGCACGAGAGACCAGAGAGAGGTTTTGAGTGCAACACCGCAGCGCTCTTGCGCTCCAACGCAGAACACCGCAGCTATCTTGCGCTCCAACGGCAAACAACGCAATGGCAACACAGCGGGCATACGCAGCCAAGCTAAAAAGACACGAAGACATCCTCTTCAATAAATTTCATCCAAAAGTATCATCCACTTGGACAGTGAATTGATGGAACCCAAAGTTTACCTCCCAAGAAAGCCGAGCAAAACATACACAGAAACTCGTCCTCTTGGATGGGTTTCATCCAAGAATGTCATCTAGGTGAGACATGATTGTTTGAACCTAAATTATCTCGCAAGCCAAGCAAAACGTACAACACAAACTCATCCTCTTGGATGAGTTTCATCTAAGAATATCATCTATGTGCAACATCATTGTTTGGACCTAAATTCTCTTAAGAACTTGGGCTCCACGTTCCTTCACATTATCAGTCACGTTCAACTTTTTTATTTTCCTTTATGTTTCCATATGGTTTCCAAGAGCTTCATTATTATTATTATTATTGTTAGACAAAAAGAGTTATTACCTAGTAAATAATATAAATATAAATATTATGAACATGAAAAAACACATGTTAATTTAAAAATAAAATAAAATCAATGTTAGTGGGTAGAGGAAAAGAATGATATAATTATTAAAAAAATAATGAAATAATTAAGTTTTTATAGTGATCTTCACATTTTAGTTAGCTGAAATTGTCAATGGACAAAGATTATGTAAAATCTCTCACTATAATGACTTTGAGAAAACTCTTCACTGAAATTGAACAAGCTAAAAGACACAATGTCATCCTATTGAATGAGTTTCATCCAAAAATGTCTGTTGGAATAATGAGTGTAAAGGTGGGTTGTTCTTAAATCCTATTACTTTCATCATTTGGGTGCGCTTTTAAAAATGGAATAGCATAGTTGGTTTCACATCATGTCAGAAAGTAAAAGAGCCTGTTCCTGCTTTGCCTTGCCTACCAAGGCAAGGATATTGTTGTGTTTAGATTCATTATAGAGTATAGTAGCTTAAGGGATTTTGGCCCCTAGGTAATAATAGGTCTATTTTTATATGAGGATTTTTGAAAGATGATGATATTTTGGCTTGTGCTGGAGCTTGAAATTAGTTATAGAGTTATAATATGTTGAAGGATTTTGGTTTCTTTTAGGGGATTTTCTGAAGATTATATTTTTTCATGGGAAATATTTGAGTTTCCATAATTCTTTTTTTTGCCTTCAGATACTTTAATGTATTTGGCAAGGCCACAGTGCGACAAACCCCTTGTTTTTTAAGGGCATTTGTGAGGGCAGAAATTTGCTCAGTTCTGAGCATTGCCTTTGGGGGGAATTAAACCTTCGAGGTTCCCTTTGTTTGGGGGCTAGGTATTACACTTGTGAGGCCCTTGACAATTTCTGGTATTAGAGCATTCCCAACGGCAGCAGTAAAATGTATTAGAGCATACCCAATGGCAGCAATAAAATGGTGTGTTCAATATATTTTGGATGAAGTATTGCAGTCAAATAGTGTGAAATTCCTTTGGGCTGGTAAATATGCCCATGGTTAAAGAAGCTACTTCCACTTCAGGACGTTCCTCAAGAGCTAGATTTTACTATTTCAAACTAGTTTTAACAGGTAATAAAATGGGGTATTAGAGCATCTCCACAGGTGCTCAGTATGGCATTCTGGATAATAAAATTAAATGTGTAAGTTTAGCTGTTTGTTTTAGCAACCCCACCAATAAAACTGTGACGGGAACTGCACATATGTGGGGACTACTAATAGCAAACCACCTGGACCAATCATTATGATCGACCAATCAGAAATACTGAGCCGCAGTCAGGTCCAATTTATTACACTCTTTTTTGGAGGTGCACAACTGTGTTGCGGCATTCACCAGCCACGGCAAGCTGCATGAATTTGGTGCAGAAAAACCAATTTCCTGAGCTAAACTGGCACATTTTGATGTTTTTGCAATAAATTTTACTGTCTGGAGTCACATACTGAGATCCGGTGGAGATGCTCTTATAATCCTAAGCTCCTCATATTTCAGGATATTGCTCCCTTGGGTACAGGGAACTAACAAAGATGATCCCTTCAAAGGGGAACCTTATCAAACCATTACCATAAAGCACTTTGAGGTTTTTCTCTTAGCACATACTCACATGGAAGATTCATTTATGAGTTGAAAATGTCGTGCATTCTTATGTTGACATTTATATGTATTGTTCTATCATTGTCAACATACATACAATACATAACACAAAATATTATGAATAGTACAACACATTCAAATTTCAAAAAATATAATTCATTTGCAACAAACAAGAATTAAAATTTTTAAAAAGACACAAAAAAAAATTCACAGAAATCATGTCATAAATAATTTGTATAAAAAAACATTTATAAAAATATAAAGTTGTGTTTTAAAATCTCAAATGATCAAAAGTGATTTGAAATCACATAGCTTAAAATTATATCTCATATAATATTTCGTTTTCACACACATTAAAACTAACACCAAGCTAACTTACTCAATTTATCTATAGTAACTAAGATGTAAACATGTAACAAATAAAAAAATCCTTAAAAAAACCTTTCCATGAATCACATGCAAATCTTTTAACATTTCAATAAAAAACTTTTCATGCTTTATGGTAGGGAAGCCTCTTCGGGTCTCCCCTAGCTTTCAAGTCTAAATCCTTGAGGTTATGACCTTCAAAATAGGGGAGTTATTTGGGACCAAATCTTCCCCTATCCGTAAAAACCTTCGAGACTTTTCTTAGGATATTTGGAGATACATTTATAAAATGTAAAATCTTGCAAGGCATTTCGAGAAATGAAATGCCTAAAAATGTGAACATTCCATTTTGGAAATGCGTCATGTTGTTTTTTTCCCAATGATACTTAGCAAGTACCCACCGGGTACCATGGGGAATTTTTTTTAAAAAAAAATTGTGTTGATTTTTATGCTTGATAATGCCCTTGGAATTGGGGAGTCCCCCAAGTAAGCATCTCAGAGTTTTGAAAGTAAATGTCCCTCAACTCTACTTGAGCAGACACTTAATTCCAGAACTCCCCACTCTTAGGCATTACTCTACACATAAAAACTTGACCTAAATTCAAATTTTGGGTATGTACATTTACATTGCAAAACATAATTTTCCTCCTAGCCTCCAATATGGCACCCTCCAATATGGTATTCAAGTTATGCCAATTTTCAATTGTTGAGGAAGGGCAGGTCACATGTTGGGTTTATATTGTCCTCAAGCTTGAGATTTGGGCCGGTGCCTCCATAGCCCCTCTTGCTATGCCCTCAAACAACATTACCCACTTTGGCCAAATGAGATCCAAAGTCCTTCAAACAGGTTTCAAAGTATGTTTTGCTTTGAAGATTGAATGGATTTCAAATCCTTGGAGCTACTTCAAATGGGTTTCAAAATACCTTTTGCTTTGAAGATTGCATGTGCATTCAAATCCTTTGATGAATTTAAAATGGGTTTCAAATTACCTTTAGTTGTGAAGATTGCACGGGTTTCAAATGTACTTCAAATGAGTTTCAAATGCATTTTGCTTCAACGATTGCAAGGGTTTGAATCCATGTATTGTGGTGCATTTGATTAAGTCTTAGTCAAGGAGTTAGCTACAAGAGATTAACAAGGCATGCAAAAAAAACATTTGTAAATCCTTGAAAATCACCTTCAAAGTTCAAGGCTGCAAATTAGAGTTTGATATTACAATTTGTTCATCATAACTTTGTTGTTACACACATTTTTGTATTAAGGTGATATTCGAAAAGTAAAGTGTTATTTGTAAAGTAAAGTCGTTATTTGTTTGACACTTTAATTGGAAGTTTCTTGTTTTTTATGAAGTGATGAGCAATTTATGTAATGAATAAGGAAGACTATATCAAAGACTTCACCCCCATAATAATGAGTAATTTTGTTTTTGATTTTGTCAATTTAACATGGGCTCCACACAAGCTATGATAATGAAATGATAGGGGAAAAAAAGATTTTGCATTTAAAGAATGTACAACATAATTTTCAATTTCAATTATGAAAAGCTTAACCAACCATGACACATGGGCATATTATGTTCAACCTCAATTGTTGTGTTTCAAGTGAATAATTTGTAATCAAGTTTTCCCATACATTGAAAAAATTCACCACTTACTTTGATCCTTGTAAATGATCATTTGTGTTAATTAGAAAATTTCATTCAAATTTCATCCATAAATAATATATTCAACTATATTTCATTACTTGATGAATAGTTTTGCAAAAAAATCTTTCATACAATTTCAATCATAATCCTAACACTAAAAATTCACATATTCATGCAAGACATCATGGCAAATGAATTAACACGTGATTACCTTTTATCATGTTTTTAATCCACAAAGCCTTGTTATTATGCATATTGCTAACATATTTAATGATGGTTGGTATATCTCAAAACTATGTGATTTGTCACCCTAACTTTCTTCTTGAATATATTATTTTTCACATCATAATCAACACAATAATATATTTTTTTGTTAAAAACTCTATCACTTGAATTTCGACCCAAGATTTTGAATTCCAACCTTGACAAAGTCTAGTAAAACAATATTATCATTTTGTGCTCAAAATTGTGATTATAAATTTCAAAATGTTACTTAATCCAACTTTGTTAAAATTATGCAAGTTCTTTTTTGTCTATTAACCTAGTTTTCAACAATTGTTATTGTTATGCATTGTTCAACATTCATTTACATTGTACAATCATTCACAACACATGTCACTACTTGGAATTAGCATAGACAATCAAATTTGGTTGGCAAATTGGGGCAAATTTCTTGATAGAGGCTCTCTTGCTTAGGGAATGGGTTGGCAAATGTTGCATAATTCCTCTTGGTGGCTTTTCAAACTTAGAGAGAGTGAAGTTTGGTAAGGTTAAAGCTTAGATGTGTTCCAATTTTGTCTTGGAGATGAAGATCTCTCTAATCCTCCCCTACCCTTCCCCAACCCCACATTGTTTTTTCCCACAAATAATAATGATAATAACAACATTGTGTGGAGAGATCTCATATATATATATATATTTCATTTTGAAAACATGGAAAAAACTAAAGGAGTTTTTTAAATAATGAAAATGAAATCTAGATTATCCAATTAAAAGAGGTTATCCATGTGGTGAGATCGTGTAATTAAAAAAATAAAACCAGTTGAAAATAATAAAACAAAAGGATGGAATTAATTTTCTAAAGAATGCATCCAGTTCATCCCATTAAGAGGTTATTCACATGGCAAGATCCTATACATAAATAAATAAATAAATAAATAAATGATTTCAGTTAAAGATATGGGGGAAAAAAATAAAATTGAAGAATTTTTTTAATTAAAAAAACTGCATCCAGATCATCCCATAAAGAGGGTATTTTCCTACGTGGCAGGATCCTGTACATTCATTTACTTTTTACAGTTGAAAATATGAGAAAGAAAGATGAAATGAAAAAGATGGATGAATATTTCGAGAAGCTTCAGCCTGCTCCTGCTGATGACGGCCATTTTGGGCCTCCCAAAAATGGATGAAAAAAGTCGCCCAAGTTTCGTGAAGCTCAAAAGCACTGCGCTTGCTTTCTTGGCACAGTTCGTGGATATGGTTTTGTTGCTGCCCAGGAGTGAGTCCTTGAGCGTTGCTGCAATCGGCGTCACACAATTCGCAAAAAAATTGCAGCAGCAGCAGCGGGAGTCCTGATTCCTTGAGCGTTTCTGCGATCAGCGCCATACAATTTGCAGCAATTTGCATACAGTTACAGCAGCAGCAGCAGAAGTAGCAAGCATGGTTGTAGTGGCGATGGACATGATGTATCAGAGCACGACGAGAGCGGTTCTTTCTTCTTCTTGCTCTTCTTCTTGCTCTTCTTGTTCTTCTTCTTCTGCTGTAGCAAAAGTAAATGTGCAACAACAATTGTGGCAGCAGCAATCGTGGTCTGCTGGAAGCGGTTCGCGCGCTTTCGTCCAAAAGAGTAAGGATGAGCATTTGGCTACCGGTTTCTTAGGATGCGGAGGAACGCAGAGGTTGTTATTGTGTTTCAAGGGCGAGGCTGCTGCCGAGCGAGGGAGAGGAAGAGTATTACTCGGGAGTAGTAATAATAATGGACCTGCGTCTGTTGTGGCTATGGCCTCTAGCAGCTCGAAAGCTGCCGCGGCGAAGGAGGAGTACGAGGCCGAGCTGGAGAAGCCGTTCGGGCTTAGGTTTTACAAAGGATCGGACGGGGGCACGTACATCGACGCCATTGCGCCGGGCGGTAGTGCTGACAAGACGAAGTTGTTTACGCCGGGCGATAGAGTGATTGCGACAAGGTAAGCTTTTCGCGATGTATCTATGTCGACAAAATTTCAAGTCCCACTGAAGAAGATAACTGTATCTTCAGACCTGTTTGCGCTTTGAAACGGGTTTGAGGAGATGACTGTGCACTTCGAGGCTTGACGTAAACTGAGCTGAATTCAATTGGACGAAGAGAGCGAGAAAGAATGCATGGCAAAGTTGAGGATGACCTGCATTGAGGTGTGGATGAAGAAGAACGAAATCGCAGTACAATTTAGCGACAGATGTACATTGGATAAGAATGAGATCCTGTACATCATCCCTTTGTCAGTGATCAACTTGGCTTATGTGGAAACCATGTGCATGACTTGCAGTGCTGTATTTGGAAATGAGATGTGGCCAGCAGCAGAATACGGGCGCACAATGTACACAGTACGGCAGCGAATTGGCACTCTTGCCATTAAAATGGAGAAGAGATATGGTTTGTCCTATCCAAAACTTTGGAATATGTCCTGGGACGTGAGTGATGACTGCCTGGCATATGCAGGAACTACAAACAGTGAATTTGCTTCCTCCTTGACAGTGTTGTGGAACTGGTCATGATGTGTGGTAGGTGTCCGAGAAGATAGGGGAGTTTCAGCAGAGGTATTGTCAGCTGAACGGAATGCAGGATCAATTGGAGAGGGCATTCGAGAGATTCAAGTAAGGGCATTTGCATGTTTTTCTTATTGCACATATTGAATAAATGAAGGTCAGCAACAGAGAACTCTTCAATTGCTAACAACTGAGGAGGAACTACTGGGGGCCAGGTTCAGAATTATCTGCGCAAGATGGAGTTGAAGAAACAGAGGGAAGAGGAACTTGCTGCGGGTCTCGAGCTTTATAAGTAATTTCATTTGTCCCTTTCATGCTATTTTTGTCTGCATCTCAAAGGTCTGTTTCTTTTTCTTTCTATCTTTGTGGTCTGAGGATTAGAATTCCACCTCCTGACCCTGAAATCCCCCTGGTGTTGCACACTTAAAATTTCTGCCCATTCTCAACAGTGAATTAGATACTGTGGTTATCCAAGGATGATGATTTAGGAATGCATCCAAGAGCCCTGGTTGACCACTCCCTTTCTGCCACCTTTGTAGCCTCTCCTGATGTCCAATAAGTCACTGTTCTCGCCTAACTCCAGGAAAGGCTGAAACCTTGACCTGTTTCTGTCTGTAGGGCAGCAAAATATGAGGCAGCATTGGAGAAATTTGAGACAGTCTTGGGATTGAAGCCAGAGGCACGAGAAGAAGCAGTTGCCAGCTATAATGTGGCTTGCTGCTATTCCCAACTCAAACAGGTCAAATTTGTTTCCTTTGCATCATTAAAATATGAAATACAAGACTCCCCAGGGGTGACCACCAGTGTCCAAAAGTGTCTTTGTCTGGGTGTGGTAATGATACTTTTGATTATGGTTTTGAAATTACTTCATCGCAATTTATTTGGTCTTTGTGGCCACCATGTGTAGATGACTTGATATGGTCAACTTTATGTCCTAAAAGCAGCATGAGTATAGTGCATGAGACCTGGATGTTTAAAGCAGTGTGCTGTATTTGGTTGTAGATTGATGGTGCACTGTCAGCTCTTGAACAAGCAATGGAAGCTGGGTTTGATAACTACAAGGTGAACTACTTCTCACTCCTTATCACCAGCCTGCCTGATCCATTTTCTTGTCCATCTGGATCTGAGGCCCTGTTGCCTTCCTCTTCTCCCCTTACTCTGTGATGCTCCCTTAATTGCAGTGAATCCATGGCTCTGAATGGATGAGCACTTGGCACCTGCTGGTTGTTCAACACAAATTTTAGTAATTTGAACCATAGTGTTGGATTATTTACTGCTGAAATTCTCTGCAGGATTCCTAGGCTTAAGCCATCATTCTAAGCCTCTGAATAAGTGTGGATTGTGTCAGTAAGTGTTTGCAACCATTCACACTTCTCAATTAAATACTAAACAGATGCCATGAGATAAAGATGGAGGGTGTGACCGTCATTGTTGAGTATCTATTTCCAAGGAAAAGGAGTGTTCACAGTAAACTTGATTTCACATGCAGACAGTGCGACAAGATCCAGATTTGGCAAATGTGAGAGCATCACCGGGCTTTTTGCCCCTCATCAACAAGTATGATGAACCCTTCATCAATGAAAATGCAGTTAATGCCTTGAAGTCTGTTTTCGGGCTGTTTGGTAAAAAGTAACCTCAACCCAAATTGTGTCTACAATGTGACCTTCACATTTGTTCCTTAGCCCCCATTTATATAAATCTCATCATTGCCAGTAAAGGTTAAGCTGCCACTGATATTCTGATCATTTATAGCTGTGGGGGTTTGACATCTGCGGCCTCATGGGTCTTAACTGTGATCAATTCTTTTCCATCAAGTAAAAGGTGCAAGCAGTGTGATTCCAACAGTTCCTGATGTTTCCAAATGTTTGTGCTTGGGAAATCTGTTACTGAATTACATGTACTTATATGTCTACTTGTGGAGCAAAATTCAAACCATTCTGTTAATGTTAATGACTAGTACATGAGAGTGCTTTGTAGTGTGGACTGGCTCAGCCTGCACCTCTATCATACATTCAAGAAGGTATAGCTTTCTGGACACACATTTGAACATGAAGGTATACTTACTTTGGGTCATTGGTTGTCTATCTGGCTGGTTCTAACGAACAAGGCCATTATGTGTGCCATTGAACTAGATTCTAACCTTCATATCAAAGGACTTTGCTGTGATTGATATTAAACTTTCTATTCACAAGGACCGTTTAAGATTGAGGCCCAATGAAGAAACATGCTTCTGTGATGGTCGGCAAAAGATTTGAACATTGGGATAGGTCAGACCCTGGGCAGACTTGCAAGGTCTACTCACCCGAAATATCACTGCTTTTATTCATATGATTTGGATGTTCGTTGTCAATGTTGATCAGAAGTTTGTGGACCCTGAAGTATTTTTGGCAGTCTTTTTGGTAAGCAATCTTTGATCAAACAGTGTGAGAAAATTTGGTTGAGCAGCCTTGAGAAAATTCCAGAGATCTCTTTTTCCATTGTTAATGCTGGAGGTGAGAGCTCCTGGACTGTGGTGGCCATGAGTGGTTAAATATGCAGTAAGGTCCATGCCTGCAGACCATCTGTGTCTCCCATTCACGGCATTCTTTCTCCCACTGCAGCAAACAAAATTTGGTGGAAGACCACAGGTGAATTGCAGTCAATATCCATTTGGTTGCCATGGGAGAAGACCAGAGAGACCTGTGTTTAGCAGGCAACAAGGTTCATGAAGGCATGGCATGGAGTTTGCAACAAAGAAGCAGACTTACTGGGCGCAAAGGTAGGCCATGAGGACCAATTGAAGGAGTTTCTCCCAAAACAAGGTCGTTTTTTGAGGGGAGAGCACCAATGTTTGTGGAGAGTTGAGGAATCACGACATCATTGAAACTAGCCATGGTATTCCATTTGTCCATCATATCCTGGTATTCCATGACATTGGATTGGTGTGCCTGCATGTGTAGGATATGAGTACTGGAGTCAAAGAAAGATGGGTAGGTCTTTTCTGCAACATAAGTACTGGATTTCATTTTGATACCAGATCATCAGGCTACAAAGGGATGTCATTATACAAAACAAGTTAGGAGTCATCTTCAAAGATTTTCACCTGGTCCTGTTTTCATTAATCATGAGTATTGTGATTTCTCAATACTCATGAGAGCTATATTTTAAAGGTTTTCTCATTGCATTCGTTGCTGGAGGTAGAAACAATGTGATCACACTGCAATTTGCTGGTGTTGTGCAGATCATTCCAGGACAATAAAAGATCACTTTTCTTGTCAATCAAGCAACCTTACTGATCAGTGAGGGCCCTCATGTCTTCTGGCAGACAACATCACTCAAAAGAGTAACTATCTTCAACATGTGAGCAAAGGCAAATTGCAACGATGGTCAAATATGATTTATGAAAGTGTTAATTCAGCGGTAACTGATTAGGTACCTCATATACCTTGGATGGCATGATTTGTGGAAACCTCCTGGGAACAAATGGTTCTGCTTCACTTGATAACACAGAAGGTTTAGCAGTGCCCTGGTGTCCTGGAGCTTGACTGACATGATCAGTTGTACCTGATGCCAGTGAAGTGGTGCTGCCTCTTTTCTCAAATGTCAGTGGCTCAATTATCTTTGCCCGAGATGTGACACCAGTAAGCTCTGAACTTGATTCCATGCTCTTTGAACGTATCAAACACCTGTAATTTGCTTGGTTCATGTGGATATGGTCAATGTGCCAAAAAACTCAAGTACTAAGCACATTAAATTCACACCAACAGCTGAATTAAAGATTTATTAAGCAGCAAGGTAACAAGAACAAAAACTGAAAAACATGCAATTGTGTGGATAACCAACCCCTCTTTTCAAATATATGTAGACATACAAGCTTCATAAGTGCGTTTGGCATTTCTTGGCAAGTTTATGAAGGAATGATGGTGAAGAGCAAATGATGTGCATCAATATGTCTGAGTTGGTGCATAACAATGTAGAATAACAGGACTGAATGAATAATCAAGGTGTGCTTACAGCAAACAGACATTGGAATCTCAAGCAAAACATGATTCATCCTGAAGGCTAATTTGTGCAATTTTGCCACATCAAGGAAGGATGGTACATTGTGAACGAATTTCAAGGGACCAAGAGTTAAGATTCACAAGGAGAGTTTATGATCTATTTGCTACAAAAGAAGATCTGATGACTTATTTTGGGGGTCAAGCTTTTATGATCTTTTGGCCTTCCAAAAACAGATCATAAAAGCTTTTTGGATTAGTAGGATACTTGGAGTGGAGGTGATAACTCCCACAAATGATAATTACATATGTTTAGGTTCATAATAGCTTTAGTTGCATGCTTTAAGTTAATGATGTTATGTTTTGAGAGCGGAACCAGAATGGGAACCATGCTAATTTATTTTTGTCTTTGCCTTCCAAGAAGACAAGGATATTTGTGTTTAGATTCATTATAGAGTATTAGTAGCTTAAGGGATTTTTATAGGCCCCTAGGTAATAATAAATAATAGGTCTATTTTTATATGAGAATTTTTGAAAGATGATATGTTGGCTTGAGTTGAAACTTGAGATTAGTTATAGAGTTATAATATCTTGAAAGATTTTGGTTTCTTTTAGAGGACTTTTTTTGAAGATTAGGTATAGTTTTGCATGGTGAAATATTTGAGTTTCCACAGTTATTCTTTTGCCTTATGATACTTTTTAAAAAATGTAAATGGCAAGGCCACAATGTGACACAGCCCTTGTTTAGAATTGAACCAGAGATTTTTCATAAATCTAAAGAACCATTGAACACTAGTCTGAACCAGCATTTTTCATTTGTTGGTGAATTTTTGCCACTTTGTGACCCAAAAAAAAAATCCACTGTGACTTATACAAAGGAATTTTGTGCAAAAAAAAAAAAAAGTGCCAAAGTCGCCAGATTTTGAGGAAACAGTTTTTTAAATCTCCATATTTAGACAATAAGTTCCAGGAAGTTATCAAAATAGAGCTAAAATCTTAAATTTTAAAAAACTTTCCTCAAATTAAACCTGTAGCCAAATTTGGCTAATTCCTCTTGTGGGTGATGCCAATGTGGCTACATATATCTGGACATCAAAAAAACAAATCATTGATACCTGTAACTAAACTATTTAGCTAAAGGTGCATTCACACCTAATGTTGAGTCGGTGTTAAGTGAAAATCTAGGTGGCATCTTAGGTGGCACCCAATATTAAATGGGTGATTGTCTAATATTAAGTGAATGTTAACGTAACATAAAATCTTAGTGGTAAATAGGTTTAGGTCCTAAATGACTAGCTTGGTGTTAGGGGACTTAATACGAGAGTCCTTAACACCAAGTGTGAATGCACCTTTAAAAAGTACTGAGTACTAACTACTAACCAGGGTTGTAGGTTTGGGTGGTTCTTTGTTTTTGTTTTTTTGAGAACCAGTTTAGATGTTTTTTGTTCAGTTTAATGGAAACTTTGGGTAAGGTTCTGAGCAATTCTTTGACAACCTCTGGATTTCATGTTGCTTTCCACAGACATGATCTTGGGTATGATGGGTTTCATATCTTTTGAGAGGAGGGGCTCCCCATTGTGGTTTGAGTTTACAGGTACTAATTCCAATGATAATTAGAACTAGTTTAGCTGAAACATGTATATGGTTAAATAGTATGGTTCTCAACTTGACAATTATGAAAACATGGTTCCATATTTGAAGCCAAAACTACTTCATTGGTTTCACCAAGGGACTTACATGAATATGAACATGCAAATTCACATGTTTTCTTTTTCAATATTGAACTTTCGTAATTTGGTTCAATTGAACCAAAATAAGAAAATGATTCAATTCAAATTTCAATGAAAACTTTACCTTGTTAATCCAAAAGACAAAACATAGTGTGTTATCTTCAATTCAATTTAAGAATTTGAATTCAATTTGATTACATATGAATTCCATTGAATTTGAATTGAGTTCAATTCAATGGAATTAAGATTTAATTTTAAAGAATTGAATTGAATTCAAATTCAATTGGGTTGCATTCAATTCAAGGTGCATTATGCAAATTCATTCATTATTTTCATTCAAATGGAACTTAATTTTCACAAAATCAACTTAGTTTTTCATCATTTTTTCATCATTTCATCGTTACCAATAGTGCAGAGCCAAGGTAAATTCACAAAATCAACAACAAAAGCATGCATTTTTCTATGGTCTTTATGTAGTTTTCCCTACTCATCACATAAAGTGTTCCATTACTTCACAAAAGACCAAAAAACACTTGCAAGGAAAGTGCCAAACAAGTAAAGTCTTCTAACACTTATTTCTCAAATATCAACTTAATACAAGCACATGTGTAACAACAAATGAATGAAGGGAAAATTGTAGTATCAAACTCTAATTCACAGCCTTGAATCTTGGAGAGCATTCTGTATCCATTGGAGTGAGCTTCATGAAGTAGAACCACATCTATTGCTTTCTCACATCCAGCTTACACAAAAGCGGAATTAATTACATGCAACATAATCACTTCCTCAAAATGGGGGTTTTTGCACAGCACACCAACAACAAACTTACAACCTCCACATAATAATCAATGAAGTTTCACAATAAAGCTTCCCAACCGTGATTCAATCCTGAACATTTAAACACCCACTAGACAATGCAAGTGACACAAATGTACATAAAAGGCACAAAAACACAAGGAATTAGTAGTAATTGCAGTGGAAGCACAGAAACAAGCAATTGATGAAATGATAATAGAAGGGCAAAAAGAAACTCGCAGTAATGGCCAAAAGTGGCACAGAGACATAACCAATTTCAAAATTGGCAATGGAAGCACAAAACCAACAGGAACAGACAATAATAGCAATGGAAGCACAGAACCACAAGCAAATGCAGAATTGGTCGTAGAAGCACAAAAACACATGCAGCAGCGGAAATGGAAGAATGCATCACTACTAACCTCAAATCTGTACACCACACAATCATACTCAACAGAACCATCCCTAATTGAAGACCAAATCAGGTGTCAAAACTCAAGCCTTGCAATGGCCTCCATGACTAAACTTTTGAGTTTCAAGTCTTGACTCAGCACCACTGAGGGGGTCATGCTTTCCAATGTCTTCAACATGTGGGCTTGTGCAAGAAAATAACTGTCTGGAACATTCATTGATAAACAACAAAGGAGCTTTAGTGCTTGTGTTTCTGTTCAAACAAATCTGGGTTCTCTAACAAGCCCACCAAATGCACAACTCCATTCATCTCCAAAACTGTTTTTGAGTGGTCAAGATAGAGGTAATTCTCTTAGTTTACAAACCTATAGAAAGCATTTGAGGCCTCAGTAGCCACTTCAACATGCTTGCCAATGAGTCTCTGATTGGAGCTATGACTGGGGTTGCTCTTGAAAACATTTGTGCTAGGCTTCCCTGGTACCTGCAAAGAACCTCAGATGGTTAGCTGTAATGTTGTCAGGCCTTCTTCATGTGAGCTTTTGTGGCAGCCAGCCCTTTATTTTTATTCCCAACCTATCCTAGAAAGTACTCTGTAGGTACCTGGCCATAGCTAGCAAAATTGATAATCACACACTGCATGCAATATATTAGATCAAATCTCTGCCACCAAAAAGCCAAAATGAAGGATACAGATAAAAGAGATACCTGGAGCTTTGGGTTGCCGTTTCTCAATAACCCATAGGAGCAGAGCATGGGTGCCAGTGATTCTCCTGCTATTTTTTTGAGTTGTAGAACTGGGCCAGCTTCCACAGCACAAAGTCTGCTTCTGCTTCCTCATTGTCCTTACTGTGCTGCTCAATAAAGAGTTCTGCTGTAACAGTTTCCCATTTTCCAGGCTACTTTAGCTGACAGAAATGATTTGGAAACCATTCTCGACAACATTTGGCTTTGGAGTGACTGGTGAAAGGGAATCATTGCCACCAGTCCATGATACATTTTCTTCATCCAATTGCTCTCTGCAACTACCACTGCCACCCTTTTGATCAGTAATTGTCAACTTCACAACTGTGTGGATACTCACTGGTTTTGTGGTCTTGCTTGAATCCTCATTGGTATCATGCCCTAGCAAAAAGGTGAGGGGGGACAGATCCCACCTGCACTTCCAATCTCAAACCGTAATTCCTCATCACATTCACAAAACTGGGATGTAGCCCAACAAACCATAGCCTCAAGAAACAATCATTTCCTGGAATCAATGCAACTCCACAGCTTACAGAACAATGAGTTGAAGTGAGAATCAGAACAACAATGATGGCATGTCCATCAATGTTCAATATGTTGAGTACTGACCTGATAGTAAGGTTGCAAGTGTTTTAAGATCCAACACAATGTTGGTAAACAGGAGAAAGAGGAAACCCAAACCTAAAAGATCCACAAAATGAACAGCGCTTCACACAAACGTTCAGTGACCTTCAACAGAGACAAATGTGGTAGTGACCAGCATCAATGATGGTACCTACATATCATAGATGACTCTTTTTTGCTTCAGTAAGGAACATTAGCAGTCATTTATGTAGATAAGCAGCACCAGGAAATCCAGGTATTTCCACCCACCAGGTTGCCAACTCTCTTGCTTCTGCAGTATATATGAATCTACTTTGCACAATATATCTTTCATAAGAATAGAGAAATCTCCATTCTCATGATGAAGAAGAAACAGCAAGGCTAATACTTCCTCAGGAAGCCACAGAAAGAACCAAACAAGGGGAGACTAAAAACAAACAAAAAATGAAAAACACACACTGGTATGAACAAAAGTGCCAGTCTCACACCTGTTCAGGGACCAACAGCAGTAGTATGTATGATAGTGAATTAACTATCACAACTTCCCCACTGACTTCATCAGCTCCCTAGAGTGGGTAAAGGCCAGCAACAAGCACCATCCTATGAACTGAGTTTCTGCTGCAATTCTGGAATCAACAGGAAGACTCAGCCATACTACTGGCTAGCAACAGACCCCACAACAAAGACCAGACAAAGAAACAAAGAAAGACAGAAAGGGAAAAGAACAGGGAAAGACTAAGAACAAGTGGTCTTACAGGAAGCTCCCCACTTACATGACCCGAAGCAAAATCATTCTGAAAATGCCAAAAGCAGAAATTTCAAACAGGAATTTTTCTTTACGAACCAACCCTCTACTTCTCTTAAAAAACTTGTTAAGGGTAGCCTTTTGCCTTCAGAAAGACAATAAGACTGACCATCTGGAAGACAAAAAACTTCTTACAACTACAAAGTCTCAAGAATTTGTAAAATTGACTATTGATAACCCTCAGCTTCACAGTTATTGAGATATTGGAATGAACATGAGGCATTCTAATCATTTCAAGACCTGCATACTCTTGTTGAGAGCACTGGTCAAAAATGTCACAGGATAAACCTTGAGGACTCTGTCTCACAGTTAGATCCAAGAAATTACAAGAGAAGCCTTTATATGTACAATTCAACTCACAAGAGGTTTTTGGGTATATGCCGCTACCAAAAGAGTCTTGGTTAAGGTACATGAAGTTCTCAAAATCTGGAAAATCAGGAACAAAAAGATCATCCACAAACCTAT
>Ga0116227_10001912_pt1 | contig 47434 bp, 23 predicted proteins | sample S1TSphgellanicum_FD_89693 | JGI IMG/M metagenome (GOLD analysis project Ga0116227, IMG submission 89693) | Host-associated microbial communities from peat moss isolated from Minnesota, USA - S1T2_Fb - Sphagnum magellanicum MG | ecosystem: Host-associated > Plants > Peat moss > Unclassified... | reverse complement strand
TGGTCTTATACTTGGAGAGAAAAACAATAGAAAACTTACCTTGAGACATAAGAGAAGAAAGGAATACCAGCCTTCTTTTGTAATCTCTGTAGCCAAAAATTCTGTGAGGAGAAAGGTGAGGGACCCACTATGATTTGGTTGCACATCATCAGAGGTGAACCAGTCTCTTCAGAAACTGGCAAAGTAGGAGGAGGTAAACTTACAGCAACATTAGGAAGAACATTGACAGGAACCCAGACTTTGTTATTAGGACGAGCAAATGAAGGTTTGCTGCCCTTTCTCCACAACATTGCAGAAACTTTATGTACCCTAGGAGAACGTCTATTGTTTGACTTGCCTTCTAGGTTGTAACCTCTTGGAAAGAAAGTGTGCAAAATACTCATCCATTTTCTTTCCAATTGAGAGGCGACAACCTTAAACAAGTTCAGAGCAAAACGGCCTTCAGAATCTAAGAAATTTCCCTCTACTTTTTCAATAGGAAGAACTCTGAAGGAATGGAAACCCTCTTTGGAAATGGCAGCATATAGTGGCTTACAATCAAAAGACGAACTTGCAAGCTTAGACAATCTTTTAGCTTCTCTTATATGCTCTTGGAATCTCTCAAAGGCAGACTCACATGTTTGACCAACATAGAGCATTCTACTATTATTGACACTGTAAATAACATAAATTACCCCCTTATCTGAAAATGGACAGAGGCTAGTTGAAGAATTAAGGTGTTTTTGCGTAAGCCTTCTAAGTCTGTTGAGAGACTTAATGTTGAAGACAGAAAAATGAGTATCGGCAATTACCTTTTTAACTGGGCCCCATTTTATGTTTCCATTTCCAAATGTATGGAGTTTATTTAAGTTACACCGAGCCAAAAAAGAGAATCTATCAAACTGAGCAGACCAAATAGCATAATGGAAATTAGCAAGCTCTCAATTTAAGGGACAATTGCCAGCTCAAGCAAAGATCCCCAATCTTGATAAGGACTCAAGAAGCCCCCTTTTGTGCAGGAGGGCTGCTCCCAAGCAGTAGGGAAGCCTAAAAAGGCATTGCTTGTTATGACTCAAAGATCACAGTGCCGGCACTTGCAGAGAGTCACCCCCAACAAAGCCAAAGAATGCCTCATGACAAACTGGGACTCTGCTCTTGACCTAAAAAAGGCCCCAAAGACAAAAGAACAAAACAACAAGAAATAAAAACAGAAAAAGCACACAAACATGGGAGGAGAAAAGAACTTTCTAATCACATCAGACCTGTATCACTGACATTACAACATGGAAATCGAGAAAGGCCAGCAAAAACACCTGCTGCTCTGCAGACAAACTAAAATTGATATGCATCCAAATTTGTAACAAAAGTCTTTCCCCAATAACTGGAGCTTTCCACAGCTGAAGTAAAACCTGTAATCACGGCAGTGGCTGTGAAGCAATAAACCCAAGGGCAGAATATACCACCAATTGAGCACCCACCGTATCACTCAAACTTTCTCTGAAACGCATCAGTCCCATTAAGCTGATCCCATTTTGTAAATCTAGCTACTGCACACCAGAGTCCTAAGGCAAAGCCAAGGAAATGAATTGAGCAACAGACAGAATTGGTCTGCCTTTGCTCATAGAGATGAAGCGCAAGCACAATTTGGGCACATAGCTCTGGCCCTAGGTTTTGGTAGAAACCGCCACCAGGCTACCAGAATACAGTAGGTGACCAAGAACTGCACTTGCCTGTTGAGATATAACAGTGTGTTTCATGTGAGTAGTCTTGGCATGACACCCAAGTGATTTCAGAGGAAATACAGGACTTTGAAATGCACACTGCAGAGATGGAGAAGTAAGACTTGCCATGTTTGATACCCTCTGCAACCAGTCTAGCATCCTCACCCAAAGAATGCATAAATCTTATAAAACAGAACAGGACAGGAGCAGTATTAGCTCTTGTACACCCTAACCTCAGGTACAATTACCAAATCAGGGTGTCTGGCTTTGAACAGCTTCCACCAAGTGGGTCCTGGTATGCCTTTCGTGAAAGGTGTTTGCCTTGTTCGTGTAATCTCTGCTACCTTTAATTTCAGTTGCTGGATAGTCACAGAACGCCCCTCCTCTTGTGTCTTGAGTATCCATTCCACAACTAATGCCTCCTCCTCCTGAGATAACACTCCTTGAGGCCCACGCTTCCGCTTCTTTATCTTCCCAGTTAAGTGATCATATAGAGATGATGGAGGAATGTTGTAAGCTCTTGCTGCTTGTCGCAAACCCATATTTCCCCTTTTCACTGCTGTGATGGCCTTTGCCAAAGAGTCACTTGTCCACTGTCCTGTCTTAGTCATTCCCTTTCTCTTTGCTACTTGACCATTAGTAGGTACAAATGGTTCAACATCCATAGGCTGCTCATCATTTGAAGTTTGGGGATCTGTCAGCTGAAAGAAATTTGGACTGCTAGGAGCAGAGAGATGTGAAACTGCAGGCTCAGAAACATTTACAGGAGATGGTTGAAATGGATGGGAATCTGTGGCATGCTGAAGGTCTAGAAGTTGAGAACCTGAGGCATGCTCAGCAGAATGAGATGGTGAAGCAGGAAGGGGGGGAGTGATGCAGATGTACGGTTTTGGGTTGGACCTTCCCTGCACCAGATCAACACAACTCACATTACCAAACATGAATATTTGAAAAAACCAGTTCAACTTCAGGTTCCAAATTTCTGTTTGAGAATATCATTGTTTGACATAAAAACAAGAGACAGCTTCCCAGAAACAACTTGTCCAACTTCACATCCAGCAGGTGAGACTCTCATGAAGTCTATGCATTTAATCTATGCTACATCCACTAGCCACACAGTAACTTCAGAGGGCATATTGGTCTTAAGCTAAGTTCTTATCCACAAGCTTCAAACCTCTCTGATTCCTCTAGACCACAGCAAACTGACAGCAACAGGCTTGAAGCTCTCAGTGTGCCTAACCTCAGAAGAGCATATTGACAGATCAGGATGCCTGGCTTTAAATAGCTTCCACCAAGTAGGTCCAGGAATGCCTTTGGTGAAAGGTGTTTGCCTTGTTTGTGTAATCTCTGCTACCTTCAACTTCAGTTGCCGGATAGACACAGACTCTCCTTCCTCTTGCTTCTTGAGCAACCATTCAACAACTATGTTCTCTTCCTCCTGAGATAACACACCTTGAGGCCCATACTTTCGCTTTGTAATCTTGCCCTTCAAGTGGTCAGAAAGAGATGAGGGAGGAATGTTGTGGAACCTTGCTGCTTGCCGCATATTCATCGCTCCTTGTTTCACAGCTGCAATGGCCTGTGCTAAAGCATCATTTGTCCATTGCCCCCTCTCAGCAGTTCTCTTCCTCTTGGGCTGTTGGCTTTTAGTCACTGCAGCCGGTTGGAAAGTTGTGAGCTGAAAACCACTTGGAGAAGAACATGGTTCTGATGGTTGGGGAAATGTGGAATACTCAATACTTTGCTGAAAATATGTTGGATTCTCATCATCAGGGAATTGTGAATCCAAGGGCTGGGGTCCATCAAGAGGGGTATCCATTTCATTGGGAAGGCTGGATGATGAAAGATCTGGATTTGACATTCCCTGCACCAGACCCACACACTATCATTTTACCAAACAAGAATGCCTCATTGAACCCAGCAATCAGGATTTACTCCTTGATGGCAGCTTCCACATCCATTATGCTAAATTCCAGGATGTGACTTACCGTTTGCATACATGACTATAAAACACCCATAACATTTCGCACTGGTCACAGTAGACTACTGCTTCAAGTGATCAATCAAACACACAGGAATTTCCTAGGAGACCGACCCAACACAGATTCCTTGTCTCCTTAACCCTGGCAGGTACACAATTGATATGAAGTAAAGTGTGGACATTCTTTGACTATTGGCACATATGGGACTGGAAGAATCACAGTACCAAGATATGAACATCAAAGTGAAAGGGTTTAGATCTTGGTGTGTCTGACCTCAGTAACTCCTATTGACAAATCAGGATGCCTGTGTATAAAGAGATTCCACCAACTGTCTCCAGTGAAAGGTGTAGGTCTTGATTGTGTAACCTCAGCTAGCTTTGACTTCAGTTGCTGGATTGACACAGACTGTCCATCCTCTCTCATCTTGAGTACCCACTCAACAACTGATGCCTCTTCCTCCTCTGATAACACCTCTTGGGGACCATACTTCCGCTTGGTTATCCTGCCTGTCATGTGATCAAGAAGTGATGAAGCAGGAATATTATAAAATTCTGCTGCTTGGTCCAAACTCATGCCTCCACTTCTAACAACTCCAATTGCCTCTTCCAGAGAATCACTCATCCGCTGACCACTTCCAGTCATTTTCCTCCTCTTGCTCACTCGAAGCTTTGGAGTTACAGATGGTTGAGACTCTATGACCAATGCAACATCAGGGGGTTGCATATCTCCAGCCTCAGCAACAACATCCAGAGGTTGGGAATCCCTAAGTTGAGCAACATTTTGAGAAGATGGTGTAGGCAGTTGGGAACCTGCAGGTTGCTCATCATCTTCAGGAGGAGCTTCTGGAGCAGGAAGTAGAGATACCAAGGGGTTTTGGATTGATGCCCTCTGCATGAAATCAAGACAGCCAAATTAAAATGAGGATAACCACAAGTTTAATGCAATGAACATCTCTCAATTAGTCCCTGTCTCCATGTGCTGCCATTCCCATGCAACCAAAACACCAGGGTCCATCCAACTGGGGCACACTTGGCAAAGAACAATTGCTACCCAATCAGTCCAAAAACATTCACCTCAATTTATCACCTCCTTGACTTCCTTCTCAGAACCCTGAGCATGACACTGCATTCAAAGGGACTGCAAACTAGAGAAAAACATATTTGAGTCACAGGTATCCCTCTGTGAGCAGCCCCATATCCTCACTCAGATATCACTCAGCAATCTTGCACCAGAAACCCAAGAGGGAGGAGAAAACATTAGATATAAGTCTATCTAACCTCAGTCCTTTCTATTGCCAACTCCGGATGCCTGGCTCTGAACAGCTTCCACCAAGCAGCTCCTGGAACATGACTGGCAAAAGCAGTGGTGCCCCTTGCTTTTGTCATCTCTGCAACCTTCAACTTTAATTGCTGGATAGTTAAAGCCTCGCCCTCCTCTTGCATCTTCAGTGCCCATTGGACAATTGAATCCTCCTCCTCTGCAGATAACGTCTCCTGAAGCCCAGGCTTCCTTTTCCCAACCTTCCCCTTCATATGGTCAGAAAGGGATGAAGGAGGGATGTTGTGAATCCTTGCAGCTCGGCGCATACTCATGTAACCACCATTAACAGCTACAATGGCCTTTTCCAAAGCATCACTTGTCCACTGTCCCCTCTCAATGGATCTCTTTCTCCTGGGTACTTGCGGATGGGTTGTTGCAGATGGTTGTGAATCTGTTGGCTGAGAGATGATTGATAAATCAGTACCTTCAGGTTGAGCATCACTTGCAGTTTGTGAATCTTCAGGGTGTACAACAAGTGGTAAAGGGGATGGTGCAGATGCATCAGCATCCCTGAACCCATCAACATCTGCAGAAGTATGTAGTGGAGGGAGAGAGGGAAAAGAGGACCTGGCAGATGATTTCCGCCTCAACCTCTCCTGCACCAAGTCAACACCACACAGATACACTATCAATACCATGATAAAACTAAGCCCATTTTTGTTAACAAAAAGTACTACTTTCACATTTCTGTTATAGCTATACATCATGTCCAGAGCCTAAAAGCAAATGATACCATTATCCACAGGCCCACAATATCTCTCAGATCAGTATTCCATCAGAAGTTCCTACAACCAATTGACCAGAGAATAGTCCTGCCAATTGCACTGAGCAGTACAAGGCGCAAGCTCAAGAAAAAGTTTCCCTAAACATGACCACATTCCCTGAATGGTATAAGCTGCCCTAAAATGACCACACTCCTGTAAAGACAGGGAACCATTACATACCTGGTACATGTGAAAATGTGAAAGATCATCTGGCTCTAAAACCTTAACATATGTTTATAATTGCAAAATTTTGATCTCAAACATCTCTACATGACATCATTCTCTGGAGAGCTAAACAGACTGATAGAACACGGGCTTCAAAATTGAACAGGTACCACCATCAGACATCACTTCCTTGCCATACAAGTTTTGCACAACAGAAACACCAAAACTATATAAAAGAGCTGGGTGTGAAATACCACTTGAATTCCTACCCATGACCACAGATCCAAGGATATTACTTCATGGATCCTAACTGACATCCAGGTAACCCTAGTCTGAAAGGTAGCTACCACAACCAGTCCTCAACGAAGACCCCAACACAATCAATGAGTAGCAGACAGAATCATACCCAACTTTGGCAAAAGAACTGAAAAACACAGGCATCTCTTCAGCCTTAGTACATCTATACATCTGCTCATATTCCCAGGATGCACTTGCTGACCTAAAATTCACCCTTTTTGTTGGAAGCTTCACAAGGGAAAGTAAGCTGGACTATCCATCCTTCTTACTTGATGCATCTGCCCATCTTTCCAGAACAAACTTGGCAATCTAAAATTGCAATTATCTGTTGGATGCTTCATGAAAACTCCCCAGTCCTGCTGTATGCAAGTCCTTTGAGACACTCCTTTGCTTGAATCTAACAGACACATGACACTAAACTGGAGGAGAAACCAGACTTGTCACCATGACATTGATGAATCTTGAAATAAACAAAAACCTGATAGAGTCGGAAGGCTTTAGGTCTTATGTTGTCTAACCTCAGGCATCCCTATCCTCAGATCAGGATGTCGGTTCTTAAACAGCCTCAACCAGCTGCTCCCTGGAATGCCTTTGGTGAAAGGTGTTGGCCGTCCTTTTGTAACCTCTGCCACCTTCATCTTCAGCTGCTTGATTCCTACAGGCCAGCCATCAGCTAAAGTCTCCCTCACCCACTCTACAACTGATGCCTCTTCTTCTTGAGATAACACCCCTTGAGGCCCATATTTTCGCTTGGTGATCCTTCCAGTCATGTGGTCTGAGAGGGAGGAAGGTGGGATGTTGTAGTGCCTTCCTGCTTGGCGCAAGGTCATGGCTCCACTCCTCACTGCTGAGATTGCCTCCTCCAGTGTGTCATTGGTCCACTGGCCCCTCACAGTAATTTTCCTCCTCTTGGTCAGTGGAAGCTTTTTAGCTTCAGATGGTTGGAGCTCCCCAAAACCTTTAGCCTCAACGACAACTCTGGTCCCTGCAACAACATTTGTAGCTTGCCCTTCTCTTGGGCCTGCAGCAATATTTGATGCTTGCTTACCTAAGCCCTGAACAACAACATCATAGGGAGCTTGGATACCAGAAACATTATTTTGAGCTTGCTCTTCTTCTCCAGGCCCTGCAAGAATGCTTGGAGCTTGTGTACCTCCAGCCTCGAGAAGAGCACTATGAGCTTGACTTTCTCTGGTCCCAGCAGCAGCATTTGGAGCTGTCCTTCCTCTTCGCCCCGCAACAAAATTTTGAAGTTGCCTTCCATCAACAACAACATGAGGGTCTTGTATCCTCCCACCAACCATCTTTGAAGTTTGCCTTCTTCTGATTGCGGCAACAGTTTTTGGGATCTGCCTGGGCTCAATAACAACAATTGGAGCTTCTGTTTCCTTAGTCTCAGTAGCAACCATGGGGAGTTGTGCCTCTCCCAGCCCAGAAACAACAGCTGGTACCTGCACATTTGTGCTTCCGGCAGCACTAATGGGAGCTTGGCCTTCTCCTACAACAAGAAGTGAAGCTTGTTCTTCAATTGGCCTTGTAGCAATTGAATTTTGCCCTTGTGTAGACACTGCAGCAACAATATCAGCTGGCCCTTTGTTGTTCTCGGCAGCAATAACTGGAGCTTGCCCATCTTGAAACCCCCTGGCCACAATTTCAGCTTGCCTTTCACCTAACACAACAGCAGAATTTGGAAACTGCCCATCTCTGGTCTCCACTGCGATAGTTTTACCTTGCTCTTCTCGATTCTCTGCAGCAAAAACAGAAGCTTCACTGTCTCTAATATTATCAGCAGCAATAACTTGAGCTTGCCCTTCATGTAACCCATAAGAAGTAACATTTGGAGCTTGCTCATCTCTCAGCCTCATGGTGACAAGTGGTGATATGTCCCCTTCAGCTGGCTGAGAAATATCAACCAGAGCTTCCAGTTGCTGCCCATCATCCCTGGACTCTGCAATGAGAGTTCGATCTTGCCCTTCTATTAGGTCAGAAATAACAACTGGAGCTTCTTCCCCTTCTCTTGAGTCAGCAGTAACATTGGGAGCTTGACCATCTCCTCTCTCATCAATTGAAGGCTGTCCTTCACTAAGCTCAACAACTTTGTCAGGCACTCGCTTGTCTGTGGATTCAGCAACAACTGTGGCTGGTCCGCCTATAGTAACAGTGTGATCTTGCCCATTTGTGCTTTCAGCAACAAAGGATGAAACGTGAAATTCACTTGGAGAGGCAGCAACCAAGTTTGGAGCTTGCCCATCTCTACTACTACTCCCTGCAAAAACATAGGAAACTGGCTCTTCTTCACTTGGCTCAACAACAACAGTGCTCGAAGCCTGGCCTACACTTGGCCCACCATCAACCACAACATCCAGAGTCTGTCCATCTCCGTGCTCCACAACAACAATTGTAGGTTTGGGCTCAGTGGGCTCTGTAGAGAGCTCTGTAGAGGGCTCTGTGGGCACATGAGACACTGCCGTCAATGTGTCCGACTGTCGTGGAGTAGCAAGTTCTGCAAGAGTAGGAAGAAGGGGATCCCGCTGTCCTGCAAGATGGGTTGTAGAGAGGGGAAGAGTAGTAGAGACAGGGAGAGACTGAGACTCTTTTGTTAAAGTACTTGTTGCACTGGGGTCCAGAGGAGACAACTTCTCTTCTTCAGGGTTAGGGGGTCTGACCATTGTGCACAAAGTACAGCACCAACAATTGCATGGAAAAACCGGCTAACAATCAAAACCCGAAAGAAAATGTGTGAATGGAAGAGACTGACTGATGATGAGTACAAAGAAAAAAGAGTCACACAGAAGACAGAACAGGGCGGCTTTCTGAATGAAACCCAAGAGTTGAGAAACACTCATCGGTGATCCCCGAACATCAAATTTGCACATGGAAGTACAAAGAAACCACGAACAGATACACCCTAGTGAACAACCATCACTTGTCAAAAGCCCCAGACACAAACACCAGGCTCAATCTCGACTCCGAACAGTAGCAGTACTCCGAAACCCGAAAACCCAACACAAACACACAAAAAAACAAAAAACGAACAGACACCCAAACACACAACAGTTGCGCGCACGCATTCAAAAACGAGACAGTATCATTGCCGAAAATCTAGAAGACCCCATCTCCCTCCCTTCTCAGCAAACATGGAGGACACACTGATTACAAAACACGATGAAAACCCCTTTTTTCTATCTACAAAGAGTACATTCGAACACAACAACAACGAGAGCTTTTCGAAACTTGAAGAAAGCTTTCCACTGTGTGTTCCACAGTCAAGAGAATCTCAACCCGCTTATCCCAACCAACAACAACAACCACCCCCTCCTCCCTTGCGAACCTCTCACCGTCATCAAACCCTGACTGCCGCAAAGGGAACACGGACGGACCACCTTATCAATCCTGAAACAAACTGCAAACAAGCGAAACCAAACTAGTAAAAAATTCACGACTATGAAGGAATGTGTGTGTGCACATAGAAAGACCGCAAAAAAGCCCAACAACAACAATAGCAACAAAATCAAAACACCACCCACGACCAACAACAACAACAACAACAATAGATGGACACAGAAAGCACAAAATATGAGCCAATTTTGCAGCAAATGGCACCTGGTTTTTCTTGTACGCACAAGGGCCCCCCGTGAAATCTCGACGCGAATCGCAAACAACGAACTGGATTTGGGGTAGCACAATTGACAAAAAGAAGAAATTGCAACACAGCAGCAACAACAACACCGGACGAGAGGAGAGGAGAGGAGAGAGAGCGCTAGGGTCTGATGAGCGCCTACCCCGTCCGCCCCCCTCTCGCTTGTTGTTTTCGGCGTCGCCCGCTCCGGCACTCCGGCGGGAAGGAAGACGGCGAACGGGCAGAATCGTCAGGGGGGCAGAAGAAAGTGACCCCATAACCGTTTTTGTATCTCGCCGGGTTCGAACACGAGACCGACCGAATTCCCACCTTTTTACATCCTTGTGGTTTCATCCACGACGTTCTAACCAGGGTCATAATTAGTATTTAATTATTATATCCAAAAAACAATTAAAAAAAACTCTCTAGATCTTATAGACTTGTTGGCTGGATTCTTCTTCTTCTCTCTCTTTGTTTTTCCCCCTTTAAAAAATAATTTTTTAATTTTATTTATTTATTTATTTATTTATTTATAATTTAGTTTGGATTCTTATAGTTGAGTTTGCCTATTTGTGCTTTTGGTTAACTATGCAAACAAAATAAGAGAAAAGTCAATGAAAATGAAGGAAATGAATAATATCGGATTTGATAGAAGAACGAGGTGTGATGAACGTGAGGACCTTCACCTCCTATTAATTGTAAAATAAATCATTAAGAATAAAGATAAAATATGATTAATAATAATTCACATCATATGATTTTATAATGTTTCAAATATTTAAAATAAATATAAGGATTTTTTGGTACTATTTTATAGTAGCATATTTAATATTTAACCTTAATAATTTGGAAATTTTAAAATTTTCATTTTTAGAGTATTGATAGTTATATTAAAGAAAAATAAATTGAAAATGTATTTAGGATTTTGTTTGGTTAACAAATGTTATGTTTTACAATTTTTTTAGAGTAAACCCAAACCAACTTTTGATAATTCAACCTCTATTACTAGATGATTAACAATATTTATCCTATATATATATATATATATGAAATATTATTCATATGTTTGTATTAATGAGTAAATAAAACCAATAAAATGTACCTTGTGAAAATAACACAATATCTTAAATTAATTGGAACAATTTTAAAAGGACATTAAAACTTATACATAAACCCTAACTTAAAATTAAACTTAAAATTCTAAGTCATAAATGGAATCACTACATCAATTACACCTTTTTTTTAATTATCCATATTGCAAATAGTTGTTGCATGTTATTAAATTTTTATGCCTATATTATTTTATTTTATTTTGAAAACTCCACATCAACAATTAGGATTAACTAAGTTAATTATGACTATAATTACATTAGGGTCAAATCAACATTCACTATATCTTCATGTGGAATATTCAACATGTTTTTTCATCAACAATTATGCAATTGCATTACAATTTAGTGCAACATTTGGATGATTCCAAATGACATGTTTGTCACCTAAGTTGAACTTTCAATTAAAATGGTGAATTTCATCTTACAAGAAACATTTACATTTTGACTTGGATGAATGAAAGACTTTCCCCAAAAAAAACAAGTAGGCATAATATAATCTAGTTAGCCTTGGATGGCCCAAATCAAATCAATCACCCCTCATGTCCAACCCGATCACTTTGGTACGGTTGTCTAAAAATTCAATTCAATTTGAGTATAGATAATAATAATTACAATCAAACAACAATGATAAAATTAAGCCCTATCACCCCTTCCTATCCAACTCAATCACTCTTGGATGACCATTTAAACAATAAATATAAATAAATAAATAAATAAAATTGAACGATTATGATCAAGTTCAATTGACCTTGGATGACCAAATCAAGTTTAATTGCCACCACATGTCCAACCTAGTTGCTAGATGGCCATCTACAAGGGGAAAAATGAATGGTCATGATCAAATCTAGTAAACATTGGACATCCCCTTCACAAACTTGCCCCCTTCAGGTATTTGTGCTTTTATAACATCTTAACAATGTGTTCAAGGTTAAGTGCCCCCTTCAGGTATTTGTGCTTTTACAACATCTTAACAATGTGTTCAAGGTTAAGTGTTGATAAAATATTCACATAATGTTGTCATGGTATTATAACACAATGTTTGATCATCACAATCTATTACACTGCAATCACAACATCATATCAACATGAACACTTAATTAGCACTTAAACTTGAACACATTGTTAAAATGTTGTAAAATCATTAAACCTTGTAGAGGGCAAGTTTGTGATGGGACTATATGAAGTCCCATTGCCTTTTTTATCTAGCTTGATTATAATAAACAATTCAATCAAATGACAAAGATGAAAACCAAAGTAATTGTGATAGAGTTGGATTCACAATTTGACCACAGATAGATGATAGACCATTGTAGACATATATGTCAACAAACCTACTATACCAATTGAAATGGTATTACAATTAAGTTGGTATGACTAGTGCAACTAGTCCTTATTGTAACTTATTGTTGTCAATTTTGTTGGTTTGGAATTACAAGAATTAGGAAGTAATTGCAATTTGTCGCTTGTAATCATGTGACAATTGCACTAACCAATTGCAAATGTGGGCAAGTTGGCATAGTGAATCAACACCCTATATTAAAACAAAGACCTTAAACTTAATTTAAAATAAATCAAAAACCTAATTATGCTTAAATGAAACCTTAAAATGGAACATGAAATCCTAAACTTAAATACAAAATGTAAAGTAAAATTATAAATGAAAATCTTAGTCTAAAATGGAAAGTTTAAACCCAAAATTGAAATAAAAACCTCAATCCCTACATTTGGACCTAGAATTTAAAATCTAAAAATGTTCAATTAAATTTCTAACATGATATTACTTGTATTTGTGACATATGCATGCCATGAAAGATTGTAAAGTTATACATGTCAAATTGAAACAAAGTACTAAAAATGCCAACTTGAAAATAAACATAAATGGACCTTGATCCTCAAACCTAAACATGTATTACAAATTCAAATATTATGCAAAATTCAAAAAGCATGATAGTTTTCAAATACATTATATTTATGTATAATTAAAACATAATTGCAAACCTTGCCATTATTAGAACCTCAAACATCACAACAAATAACTCCAATATCAAATCAAAATTACAAGTTTGATCATGTCAACTAAAACCATGAAGCATAAAGTCCAACCATAAAATAAAATCTAAAATTTTAAATTTAAACTTAAACTATACTCATAAAACCACAACATAAAAGCCTAAAATAAAATTCTAAACCCTAAATTTGAAATATTAAAACTTGAACTTATAATTTTATTGTCATACATAAACTAAAACCTAAATTTGAAAAGCTAAACTTTAATATAAAACTTAAAACAAATTTGTAACCCTATGAAATTTATAAATATGGAATTCAAAACCCTAAATTGAAAATGAAATAAAATCCTCAAATGTTCATATGAAATTAGAAGCTAAAATAAAATTTCAAACATTAGGGTTTAAACACCTGAAATCCAAATGAAAGTAAAATTAAAACATAAATTAAGAAACTAATTTCAACAAATGACCTAAAGCTTAAACCTAAGCCTAAATTAACATTTGATAAAAACCTTGCTTGGTGAAATTATAACTTAGATTTAAAACCATAATATGATATATTTAGATTATAAATTTAAATTAAAAACAAAAAAATTTAATTGATCAAAACTCAAACCCCAAATTAATGTCAAAAAACAAAGGTACAAACTTAAAACCTAAATTCAAATCTTAAACTTAAACTTAAATTTATATCACAAATTAAAATAAAAACTTATAAATTGAAATTGAAATTTTAAATTAAAACTTAATTTTAAATCTTAACTTGAAATTGAAATTTTAAACTCTAAACTAATAGGATTCAAAAGCTTAAATTTGAACACAAAATTCCAAACTAAACCTTATATTCAAAAACCAAAAATTTGAAAACTAACTAGATATCCTAACCCTTTGAAACCTACAACTATGTAATTGAAACATTAAAATGAAAATGAAATTAAAAAGCCACACTAAAACATTAAGAAATATTTCTTTCATTTGAAATTGAAAATGAAACCTTAAATGCAAGCTAGCTGTAATTATCAATTAACAATTGTATTCTCAATAAAAAAATTTAAATGCAAATTGAATTTATAGGTTTAAATTCCTAAATTCAAATATGTAAGCTAAAATCATGTATTATAACCAAAATTGAAAGTCTAAATTATAATGACCCTTAAAATAAAACTACAAATGGAAGCATTATAATTCTACCAACCACCTGACTTTAGCCAAAAACTAAAAACCATTATAGTAAATATCTTTTTCAATTGAAAATTAAATAATGTCATGTATACAAAATGACATACCTTTTATTTTTGAACAAATATATTTTAACATCACATAATATGTTGATTTCTTTATGTGATGAACTATCATAATATTCAAAAGCATTGTGAAGTTCTTTCATAAAATGACATTTTGGAGTTTTAAAATGCACCGCCTAACACACACACACACACACATATATATACAATGATGCACAATTTAAAGGGTCCCTTATAATGTACTATAACCCTATAACCAATATCTATTTCCATTTTTAAATGATGTGATGTGACAAAAAGATGTCATGATTTTATGTGTATAAAAAAATTCATGTATAATTTATTTCATACATTTTTTCTTTTGCTCCCAGCTTAGGTGGAAGGCGAATAAGGCCCTTTTCCAAGGGGGCCCGAGCCATCAATGAAATACCACTTTAGAATAACTATAATTTTAACCTTGTGTCAAGACTAAGAAATGATTAAGTTTTCCATTCCAAAATTAACACCACCAAATTGGGTGCATGGGCTTTATAGTTAAGACAATGCAAATAATTTAAAAACATGCAAGGACCTTTTGTCACATGTAAAAAATCACATTGTACATCTATACTAGCCCAAAAAACATGTTAAGAACCACATTAAATGATACATTTTATAACTAGTTTGGTTTTAACTATCCTTTCTCCACATTTGTTTCATTTGAACTTTTTTATTCAAAGTACCTAAGGAAAATATCTAATTTAAAGCAAAAAAAAAAACTAATTGTAATTTTTTCATAACCTCTTTATGTCAAAACATAGTCAAACTATCTCATTAAAATACACCAATTCAAATGTTCTCAAAGATATAACTTAAAACATGAACACAAACAACTTATCATCTAGGGTAACATGGACCTTTCATGTAGTGCAAAACTTGATGATGCCAATAAATCTCCCCAATGCCCACAATGATCACAATATGTACATTACCCAACTTCCTTTTAATCAAGGCTTTTGATTAGTTTTGTCACATCTCTTGCAAAACACATCAAACCTTGGAATATCACATAAATTAAATAGTTCACAATTTAATTGTACACCACATAGCAAAATATTTGAAAAGTGTGAAAAGCATATTACAAGAAAGTTTATACAAATGACCTTAATTCAGACCAAAATGTTTGAAGGGCATGGAGAAGGGATGTCATTGAATTACAATCAAATGCATATGGATGACCATGACTTAAACAAACACATGCAAGTTGAAAGAAATAATGGGAGAATATTCAAACACCTTTGGAAAATTGGTGAAAAAGAACAAAAATTGGATTACACAATTTACTTCTATGATCATTATTGTACAATTTATGCAATACATATATGAAACATCAATTGGATGCTTACAATTAAATGTGTGGCACAATTAAAGGATTATAATACAACAAATACGTATGATCATGATTTACACCAACATATAGAGGCTGAATGAAAAATTGCAAAATCTTTAAACACATTTTAAAAAATAGTGTGAAGGAATAAAATTGGATGAAATAAATTATTTTCTAAGACATTCTTTACACAATTCATGTTATGCATATAAAGCATCATCTAGATGCTTACAATTGGCCATTCAATAAATTATTTTTGCATAATTACTAACAGATTTAAACCAACAAACAACTTCTTGTATGTAAATATAATTTTGTCACATAACAACAATATCAAAATTTAAGAATGTAATAAAATTTAGCTTTACAATTCAAGGCAAACATAAACATTTTAACAAAAGCCCATAAGAATAGGGTGATAAACACATCATGAGAACCATGAGATCAACAAATCAATAAAGTCATATTGTCATGAAAAACTTGCTAAAAACAAAATGAAAAAATTGAAATGAAAAGATAACAAAACTACATCAAACAAGTCCATCCAAAATCATTTGCTATATCTACATCCACAAATATGCTCCATGATGAACAATTATATGGAATTTGTGTTATACAAAGACTTGAGCCTTGCACAAAATCAACAACTACCTATTTGTTCCATGCTTATAACAAGCATTGTTATGTTTATTCCATGGATCAAAAGGACTCACAGGCATGACAAGAACATAAAAACATTTCCAAAGAAATTAGACCAAAAATAAAATACATAACACAACATACACATACATTTCCCTCTAAACACATGCATTTTTTTCATCTCAATCACTCTTTATTTTTAGCATTTAATGATAGACCTCCATTTGTTAATTTGAAAATCAAACATTAGAAGACGGTATTAACACATGAGGAAACAAATGTACAACATAACAAAAACACCCTAATAAGTGAGGTGAAGTTATCAATAAAGCATTAAAAGGGCACTCTACAATTAACAAGCTAGGTGCACACAAATTAAGAAAAAATAACTAGGTTTTAACAAACTTTCATAACACAAAATTGAACTTTCACATTCACAAAACAAAATAATAATAATAATAATAGAAACAAAACAACAAGAATTAAAGACAAGGTTAGTTTAAATAGTAAACTCACACAAAAAACGTGTCAAAATGTAATGTATAATTAACAAATTTTGCATGCACTAGTTATACAAATTGTAATTAACAAATTCAACAAACATTGGTTTACAAACATCCATTGGGCTTTGAGAAAATTCCTCATCTTCATATAAACAACATAAATAAAATACAATGAATAGACAATAAATATGAACATATTAGATTACAAGCCTATTGGACTTCAAAACTTGAAGATCAAAATTTTAATTAGTTTTCACATTTAATAGCATGATGGCCTTTCATGCTCCTCAACCCATGTGTCAACCAATGTTGGTCAATTATTGAATTTTGACCTAGTTATCAACCTAAATATCAATAATATATTAGCCAATTATTGAGTTTTTGATAACCCATTAATTATTTTGTTATGGAATTTTCAAATTTTAATAACATGCTTGAATGAACTAATTATCATCAAAGTAGGTTATCAAAACACTAGTTTTTTATGTGATAGAAAACAAAATAATTATAATTATAATTCAGAATTTTTTTTTAAAACCTTATATTTAGTGTAAAATTGGTAATTATCAACCAAGTATCTCAAAACCTACCCTTATGCATAATTGATAGTAATTACCAAAAGAATATTGAAAGCCTAACTAATATCCAATTTTTTTATAAAAATAACCTACCTAGCAATATTATGAAAATATCAATAACTTGCCCACATCAATGTCAACCCTTGCCACTTAATTCACCATTCAAATATGCATACACTTTTTAAACATTTTTTCACACATTTCAAAATATCAATTCATAAGCTCTCCAAAACCAACAATAATGAACAACAAAGATCCCCACCATTCAACAACGAACACTAAAACTTTCCCCTTGTACACCCCCACTTCATTTCAAATTATCATGCGGCTATGAAGCAATTTCCTGTCCCTCTATCCCCAGTTCTACAAAGTGACTATACTTGAAAGCACAAATGCTACTAGTGAAGGAAAAATGCAAGTGTATTTCTAAATGTTAAATTGCGTTTGTAGTTGAAACTAAATAGTTTGCCTCTTATGCACCGATTATAATTAAAACTGATATATATATTTTCCAAGCTCAAACATTGCACATCCTATAACTTTATGTCAAATTGTCATTCATTTAAACCAATGTTTAAGGACTCAACACCATGTTTAACTTAGTTGTAGATCACTAGTCACTTGAAATATTGTTTTTAACACATAGGTTATCCAAATCTGGCTTGCTTTAGCTCATTAGAAAGCTAATTACAAGGCGCACCTTGCTACCAAATCCTAAGCTCTATAACTAAAGCAACAAGAAGTTATGATTTGAAACCCAAGAGGGTTTTACGAAGGTGGTAAATTCAACTTGGTTGCAAACCACCAGTCACTTGAAATATTGTTTCTAACACATAAGTTATTCAAATCCGACTCGTTTTAGCTCACTAGGAAGCTAACTATAAGGCGCACTATCCTACCAAATTTTAAGATCTACAATTAAACTAGTAAGGAGTTATACTACCAAACTCGAGAGGGTTTTACGAAGGCAATTGGTTCAACTTGATTGCAGACCATCAGACACTTGAAACATCATTTTCTAACACATACATTATTCAAATTTGACTTGCCTTAGCTCATTAGAAAGTTAACTACAAGGCGCAACTTGCTACGAAATCCTAAGCTATGTAGTTAAACCAGTAGTAAATTACGCTACCAAACTTGAGAAGGTTTGTGAGATTTCTCTAAAGTTCCAACCTCCCAACATTATCACTAGCCATTTCCATTCTTTCAAAATTATTACAAGATTTTCATTCTACTTTCCTTCCTTTTCCCATCTACCAAGACTAATCATTCTTTTTTTTCCTCAAGAAGCTTATGGGAACAAGTATTCAAGATTGAATTGAAAATTATGTGCGGGGAAAAAAAAGAGTTCCCAATGATCCGAGTTCGTCTTTTTAAAGAGAAGGAGGAGGGAGGTGAAGGTAGATCCAAAGCTTGGTGGCCAATGGAATGTTCCAAGCTTGGTAGCCAATGGAAGGTTCCATGTTTGGTAGCTAATGGAAGGTGAAAACGAACACATTTTCACTTCTTCCCATTTTTCCCCCAACAAACTTTACGTAAACCTTTAATTTTTTGCTTTGACCTTATGATTTTACTTTACCATGGTTCTAAACCATTACTCATGCCTTTCTTTCTTTTTCTTCGATTTATAAATTACAACTACGCACCTCAATGTAACAAGTCCTTCACACCTTCATTATCGATTTGATTTTGATTGAAGATTTGACCTTTTTCCTTTCCTTAAAAATTATGGTGTCGCCATGGTCACATTTTACAGGCCCCAAGTCACAGAAGTGAATCAAGAACCACCTCTAGAATCATCTCTAGATTTGACCTTAAAATAACATCCTTGTGATGAAGAACCTGAGCCTCGAGATGTGCGTGCTCGTCTTGAAGTTGAACCCCCTTGAGCTTGGTACTATTGTATTTTTCCGAATTTTCGCACCCTGGTGATCTTGTTGCAAGTCGACCCGCTTATGGTGATGAACTTGAGACCGTTTGTGAAGGTTGTTACAAAACTGAAGATACTTTTATTTTCGCATGGTCTTAAGTTCCCACCGTTGGAAACTATCATTGGTTGCGCGATTAGATTCATCGACTGCCTCCTAATAACAAGGTGGACTACTTAATTTGCACCATCCAACGCATCCTAGATTTCCTGCAGTTATGAACTATCACTATGGCATAGCCTAGGATTTCACATGTACTTCTAGCTCTTTGTTAAGTTTATTCACAAACTAAATAAATGTTTAATTCATTATGAAACTCTTGTTGCCATTAGCACACTATTATACTATTAATTTAATCGTTAAAATTACCCTTATGTTCAACGGCTTAAAGATTGTTCTATTTCAATTGGACCTTTCATTAACATCCCTTCAACTGCTTCAAGAATTTCTAACATCCTTGCTATTCACTAAATACTATAACAAGACTAATGTTATGTTGAACACCGCCAATTTTTGTGTCTACTTCTACCCCCAACCCTTTAGAGATTTATCACCTTTAATTACGCAACGGAGTTTTTAAAACTATGGTTATTAGCTTTTGTTGAAGAAAAAAACTAACCCAACTCATTATTCACCAAGAACGCATTTCAAAAAAGAAAACAACCCTCCCATGCACCAAGCGTATTCATCATTCCCTATGAAGTCGCCAAAAGCCCCTAATAACCTTACCATATTCAAATAACCCTGATGCAACTTTTGAAAAATTGAGACTACCGCACATGGTTGTGTTGGTATGGTCATAGTGGCCAAAAAACCCATAAATCCAATAAATGTAAAATGTAGCCAAAATAAATTTGAATGTAAATATGACTCACAAAATAGCTTGAACCACATGTTTGTGTAAATTCTTCCATTCTCTACAAGAAATCATGACTTTCATAACCAATTTATAATTGTGTGTTGAATATACATATTTTTACTATATTGGTCTATATTGTTTATATATAATGTATCCATGTTTTAATTAACACATAAATGAATAACTTTTGTTAAAAACACATTTCAAAATTCATAATTTTCAAATCAAAAACATGTTTGAAACAAATATGTTCAAATGCATTTCAAAATAAAATTTACCAATTTTAAATGTTTTTTTAATAATTATCAATGTTAACATCCTCTCCAATTTTGAGAAGGAATGGTGCACATTTAATAGGAAAAAGGATGTTTGAAAAAAACAAAATCCATTGTGCATAATTGTTTGGAACATGTAAGAAGTCTTTTGAAACATCATCAATTTGCATCAAGTTTTGAACAATGAAACATAAAACAAGTAATGGAACTTTAAAAGGAAAAAAAATTGACAATCCAATTTATTATGTTCTCTTTGTGAATTTGTAAAGATATAAAATCAAAGTTTAAAGCATTATCCACACACCTTGTGGTTGTTTCTATTGTGTTTGTACCCTAATCAAATTAACATGTGTTTTTTTACTCATGGTCTTTTCAACATTGATGGGTTTTTTTATTATTCATTTTTTTATTGTTCATATCAATTAGTCAATTTGACCAACTATCATTTTGATTATTGATAGTCAAAATGAATAAAATTTGATTTAGTATGAACAAAGGGCCAAGGTAGGTAGGTCACCTAACCTAGACTAAGGTGAAAAAAACAAAAATTTAACTAAACTAGGCATTTAAACTAGGAACTTAGCTAAAATGCTAAGTAGCTTAGCTTAACTAAGTAGCCGACTTAGATAAGGTACAAATGTGAAAACTTGAGCTTGTCACTTCCATGTTGAAAAACCAAGTTTTTGACCATTGCACCATATTTTTAACAAACAATAAATTTTGTCATTTTATTGTTATGAATATTTTTTAAAACCTATTTAAGATGCCAGTTTAACCCCCCTTTGCATTAGAGTTCAAAAGCTTGTGACCATTGACTAGAAAATTCATGATCAAAGGAAATTTTTTGTTAAGGTATAAAGTTGTTTCACACAAAGCTTGACAACTTAAAGGACCAAGGAAATAAAGGTGGATGAAAACTTGACATAAAATCCTAATTGGTATCTTATGGATAATGTTTCATGGTTTAATGGACTTCATGCCAAACGTACCTAATTTGAAGTGTGCCTAGCACAAAGTTTGTTAAACGAGCCCAAAAAACCACCATTGGTTTAAAATGTTATTATTATTTTTATTTCCTTATAAAATTCACTCATAGTTCTCCAAGCCATTAGCCTAGGTCAAAAATGGCAAAGAACATAAGTATGCAAAAAAAATTCTTGTAACTAAAAAAGTCAGTAGTATGCAGCAAAGGCCCAAGTTTTTTGTCTTTTGGGTTAGGTGGGGGTGTTAGATTTTTGTTGTTCCTATTGTATTCTTCCCATCAAGTTCCCATTAAATTCCAACATGTTTATCAAGATCCCAATATGTTCCCCATCATGTTCCCAATACCTCTTCATTTTATCCCATATTCTTTAATGTAAATTCTTGAAAACCTATATATCCAACCCAAAGGATATCTATTTTTAGACTATCCAAAGTTTGATTTTTTTTTTTTTTGATGGGCCAAACAAAGATGCCCATCATATAAAAGAAAATTTTAAAAAACTTTGGGGGTTTTCGCAACTATTTAATACGAATCACAATATACGACTATGTTAAGGAATTTCAACAAAGTTTTTATCACTTTAAATTACATTTCACAACCAAAGCCCACAAAAATGATTTTTGAATTTCCATGGGACAATCTTTGAATGTGTTTTGAAATCTTTCAATATGTCCATGGTCACAATCCCTCACCATAGTGTAAAGGGGGCCTTAAGTACCTCAAGCTAATTAATCTACTTTACCTACTTAATATATTAATTTAACTACCTAACTAACCACCTAGCTTAGGATACACACCTACTTAGCATACATGTACTTAACCTAGGTACCTAGGCTAGGTGGGCTTTTAATAAGTGTGTTAAGTTTGTAGGTTAAATAGGTAGGTAAGCTAATTACCTAGCTCACCTACGTAAGTTAAATAACCTATTTACCTAGCCTATTTCATTAGAAGAAATCTTGTGATATGCAATCAATCATTTTGCAATTATGTGCAACTAGTTGTCATTTACAACTAGATTAATCATGCCTATAGTTACATAATTGATGATGTATATATTTTTGGGCTATACGATTGTGTGTGCAATTAACATGCAATTAATGATATACACATGGGTTAGTATACCTAATACATTTAAGCTAATATAACAAAGTTACCTAGTTAATATGCCTATTTATTATACACAACTTATAATTAAACTAGGCTACTTGCTATAACATTATTATTATTATTATTATGTGCTAATATATTATTATCATTAAATTTAAGTATTATTACCTATAACATAGTTAGTAAAACATGGGTATGAGATAATAGTTGCAACTAGGTTATCATATTTGCAACTACATTGTTTATCCCATCAATCTTTTTCAACATCACTAGGTCCAATTATTGCTTCATTTTTTAAAGGTTTTAATCCACTAGCATAGAGTCATGATGAGTCCATGGTTATGTAATATGTAAAACATGAAATGTATGTGTTGAAAATTTCAAATTATATATTGCCATTTGTTTTTCAATGGAAAAGGTTATTTCTTTTTTTAATTGTAAAATTTTGGATTTTAATGGTCCCAAAAGTAATTTGAAACCTTTGCTAGGAAACTTTTACATTGAAGCTACCAAATTAAAGTTCTCTTGGCTTATTGTTCGAAAGTTGATCATTGAAATTTTGACCAACAACCTTTATTGAAGTTCAAGAGGAATAGGTTCTTTAACTTGTTTTACAATTACAATTTTTTATTTAAAAAACTCAAGGTTCAATTTCAATTAAAATGCTTGAAAAGTTTTAAACAATTTTTTTGAATCAATGAGATTTTGCTTAATTTTATTAAGTTAGTTTTAAAATATTTTATTTAAAATCCACTATTTGATGAACTAAAAAAATTATCATTGGCAGAACATTTCAATAATCATTGCATTATTTTTAAAAAACCTTATTTATTATCACAAAAAAATCATTTATGTGAAGTTACATATCAAGTCTTTAAGCAATGATTTTAAAATAATAATAATAATTAAGCAATCGTAAATGAATTTTAATATGGACCATCATAGTCCATTTAATTTGAATATAATCTTTCATTTCACAATGTTTAAAAAACATTGATAAGATTTAAGGTCAAAAAATCAAATATAGAATTCCTAATTGGATAGATATTGAATCATATTATATTTACAAAATTTTAAAATGACAAAATCCACATGATATTAAATTTAATTTTCCTCAAATCCAATCTTTAATAAACATGTTTTAATCAAATTTAAAATGGTGGTTTGAACTTGAATATGAAAATATATATGATGATTAAAACATCATTTGAACCAATTTGAAAATTGAACTAGTTCATTAAGCTTAAAATACACCAAAAATACAAGAGATAAGGATTTTCAAAAAAATTATGAAACGTCATTTTGTTCCACCCAATGTGCTTTCATTTGTATGACAATTACAACATGAGTACAAAAAATTATAAAGGTTTTAAAATGTATTAAAATAACTTTCTAACTAAATGAATCACATATATATCAATTTTTTCAAATCAAAAAATTAAACGAAAACAAGATTCCTATACAATAGATTCAACAAACATTCACCTTGCCAAAATTTTGGAAATCATGGGATTTGTTTTTCAAAGGAATGCATCACACCTTCAAAAGGAAGAGAAGCTCCATCAAACCAATGTCTTTTAATGGTGATGGTATCTACATTTTGATAAACCTACATGCAACACAACAATAAAAATTCATATATAATGACAAATTCAAAAAATCTTCAAATATGATGTGTTGAATATGGTGATTCCAAGAAAAAGATCTAAAAATAGTTAATGTAATGACCTAATGAATTACAAAATAATGTTATAATGGAAATGGGGATAATATAACATGGATTATCTCAGAGCAAATAAATCATAATTTAAATGTGTCATCAAAATAGCTCACCAAAACCATATTTTTGGGCATCACCTTTGGTTCCTTGCCACATTGGGATGATATTAATGACTAAGCAAATGTTCCATGATTTAGTTTTGAACTTTAACTCCTTAACTTCATAATCATGACATGAAATGTCATTATTAAGTCATCTTTTGATCTTTTAAGGTTATAATCTTCTACCATAATATCAATAATTTACAACAACATTTATAGAGAAATTTGAGAATATATGAAAGCGCTTTGAAAAATCTTCATACAATATGTTTTAATATAATAAATGTTGTACTAATAGGAATATTATGTGACACAAGAAGAGATGCATGTTCCTTCCTTCTCTCACTTCATACTAATCCACCAAAGTAGAGAGATTTCATTGACAAACCTCTTTTTTCCCTTACACCTTCCCATGTACATGAAACGAAGTCCATGAAATTAAGGTACTCTCCTATAACACTTTAAAAAGACGACTAGGCCATATATAGAATCCCTTTTGAACCCCAAAATAAAACGCCTTAAGGTCAAAATAAGCTTATGATGAGTGATCTCCCAACATAATGAATTTCAATTGCCTTTTTTTATGAATTTAGAGGTAACTTATTATTCAAAATAATCCACTTTTTCACCATTGGAAAGGCAAACATGGCAACTAAAGTCCTTTGTGCCATGGAATGTGCCATTAGGGTGGATTTTGTCACCTTGTTCATCCTCCGGGCTTGACGTACCCTAGTGATTTGCAAAATGTGCCCTAGGGTAGTAGGGCACATTCTTTCGTACAAAAAAACTTCAAAAAAAACACAAAGAGCTCACCTCCCCCCAAAAAAACAAAAAAAAAAAAAAGAACAAAACTAGTTCTATTTGCCCCATACATGCTTGCTAAAACCTAAAATCATACATGCATGTCTACTATCTTAAGGCAATAATGTAATTTTATAACAACATAAAAGGCAACAACAATACCAATTTTTTTTTTAAAAATCAATTAAAAAATAATTTCATTGTGATTTTTTGTTGTTAAATCTTCATCAAAGCCTTATTGAAGTTTTTAAAATAACATCAAATTGATTAAAAATACTTATAATATATATCTCAAAAACAAATTATATATATTAAAGTTTTAATTTATTTTAAAATTGACATGGTGTTTTATTTTAATCAATTCTTGCATAATTTTTTAGTCATTTTTTAAAAGAATCTCATTTTAATAAGATGTAAAGGAATTGAAGCTAATTATTGGTATGTTCATCAAAAAAATTCATATAAAAAAAATTAGTCATACGAATTTTTTTTTATACAATTTATGTAGTGATACGAAATCTCTGATATGAAAAGACAAGTGACAACCCGAAAAATAAAAATAAAAATGATGTAGAGGCATGATTAAATCCATTACCCAACATTCATATTTTGAGAAGAAACCCAACAAGTAGATGGGTGTTACTGGAATGTGCTCAAGCCCTTATTCGGGGTAATGTCCTCATCCTCAGGCTTTACCCTACATGTATGCATAATACCTTTCAGCAGCACCCAAAGTAGAAGAACCTGCAGGTTCACAATTCTTGAATGGGTGATCGATCTTCCAAGAGAAGCATGGCACAAAAACACTGAGAACCCCACCTTCACAAGAAGACAACAAATCAAACTTTCATCATTGGTGGGGCAAGAAGAGGTTCTTACAAGTCTTGTAATGGGTTTGCCTCTGAATATATCATCACAATGTCATCAGAAACACACCACATACAGCAATTACCTCCAAGAGAAGACAAACAACCAGTAGTACGTGTGATGGGTGGCTGGGGAAGAAGATGATCTCAGTTCACCCCTTTGTTCAGCAGAGCTCCAGTGAGCATCAGTGCTAGGAATCAACAACACACACACAGCAACATTCTTCGGAAATGAAATGAAATGCAGCAATCATCAATCAACTGATATTGCCTCACCAATCTGAGCACATGCAAAAATTTCACAAGCGGCTAAAACGGAGAGCAAGATTGGTGCAGTGCACAAAGTCTCTGGTCTTTTCTAGAGCAACATCTCAAAACCTCTCAAGGTTTGAAGTCAGAGGAGAGAGCCACTACTGAGCAATTCAAGCGTTCCAGGGAACCACATGTCTAAAGGTGTGTGTGTGTGTGCATTTGTTACTAGACTCTGGTGGGTGCATTCCACATTGGAGTCTTCTTTTGAGTCCAAAGACTCACACAGATGGAGCCTATGTTGTGAAAAAAATTCTCAAGTGTAACCCTAAACCCTTGCAGCAATCATGTTACCATGGGAGTCAAAAACTCCTATGCCACAACAACAAAAGCTTGAAGGTTGAGATAAGAATGTCATCCATGCTTGTGTGTGTTGTTGTCCTAGAGGCATTCTTTTAGTCTTTCGATTTCATTGGACAAAAGCTTGACAATAGCTTGAGAGCGTCATGGATAGTATATTTGCATGTAGGTTTTTTTCTTTCTTTCTTTCTTTTTTTAATTCGGTAGAGTAAATTTCTGTAGCTCAACATGATGGTTTTCTGAGTTTCATTTCACCATGGATTTCTTTTATCCAGAGCGCCTGCACTGCTGCTACATATATTTTCACTGTTCCTACCTGTACGTACAGCTACTATAATTCCTCTCGAAACCTTGTGCATTGAATGCCGAGTTTCAACATTTCACACTGAGTTTTGATAAAATTTCCTTACTTTACGGATACCACTAGAAGAGGGGTTAGGGGGTGAAAGGAGGCCCAAAGACAGGGCGAAGATAGGGAGGGTGAATTTACATTTCAAAATGTTTTTGTTAAATAGGGTGCTCTATATAGCACATATTTTGCAAGGTTGGCCCAGTTGGGCTTGCTCAATAAGAGCTTATCTGGAGAAATGGGCTGTATAGCAGCATGTTTGTATTTTCCTGGCAAAATGTGAAAAAATGGTTTAATGGGTTTTTTTAATCTCTGCATTTCAGATTAAAATTTTAAAAATAATTAGCTACTTGTAGGTAGCCAGAAATATAGAAGGAATTTTAATTTTTTAATTTTTTAAAACTTTCATAATCTTGTGTGTGTAGCCAACTTTTGATATCAAATGATTAAATATCAAGGTGCAAAATATTTAAATGATTATGACAATTTATGACTACTTACTTAATGCTCGGTATCCCATCACATTATAAATGAGGTGGGTCTCAAGTGGGACAAAATCTTGTTAATTGGGCTGATGTAGAGTCTAGACTTGAACCCCCATAGCTCTATGGCCAATGGAAGTTGAGGGAAGAATAACATCATGGTGATTGTGGTATCATTGACAAGTATCAAATCTCTCTATTATTCTCAATTCATATCTTCCTCAATGTGTACCTTTCTCAACCTACTCATATCATGCCTTCAACACACAACAACACCTAAACATGTCACAACAACATACATGCCTATCAACTCAAAATGTAAACTTCCATTATTTTGGTTCCTTCCAATAATAACCCCCTTTTTTTTGTGGCTTAACAATGGATATTTTTATAGCTTGTTGAATTCTTGACAAAAGCACCCATTGGAGAAACCGTGTTCCTCAAGAAGCTGAAGGTGACAATCCTTGTGTAAGCTCTAGCTTGCTCTAGCTCTTAGGGCATGGACTTGCCTAACTAGATGAATAGGAATAAACCAATAGTGCCCAACAAACTAATATCTTGAACAAGATTATCATGTTGAGGTTATTTTTGAAATGATGATCAACTATAATTTCAACGGAATTTTTAAATGTATGAAAAAAAATTTGGAAATTTGTCGTTATGTAGATAATCAAAATCATGATGTAAACAATATAGTAAACTCAAGGAATAATTTGGAATTGCTCAAATTGCCAAAATTTGTATCTATTTGTTTTAGTTGCATTAAAGCTATGAAACTAGTCATTATAATATCATCATTTCAAATACACTAATGTGGTATATGTCATTTGCCAAGTGTGAACATGACCTGGACAATAAAGCTCAATTGTGAAAAGATTACATTAAGTTAAAAATTGATTTCAAATGATAAAAAAATATTCAATTTTCAATATCTCCCACATTTCATGTCTAAAAATTTCCAAGTCACCTTTGTTACATCTTACACATGGAAGGTTTTTCAACAATACCAAGAGTGTGCCCAAATTCCTTATAATTTTTAGTTTTGATGCAAATAAATTTTCAATGAAAAATTTGTTCAATATTCAATAACTTGTTTACCATATGTTAAAACATGTGAAATCGAGTTAATGCACTCCTACTCATAAAAGGCTTTCCAATGGTACCAAGAGTGTGGTGAAAGGAACCCTGATTTGGGACATCTCAAATATGATATACATACCAAACAAGCAAACTTACCTTCATTCATAGATCGACTTTCAAATGGCTAAAAATTTGTGGAACAAAAATTGTCAAGAATTATAAATGTGTTAAAAGGAAAAGAAGGTGATAAGTTGATTAAAGAAAAATTGCACAATTGAACAAGCTTCGAAGACAAATGATTGGCATATAAAAAACATCTTGTACAAGTTATAAAAATAACCTTCCACTTGCACACAATACAAACTCATTTGATTTACTTGTCCATTTTGTAAATCAATACTTGAAACAAAATATTTACATGCTTCTTATTTTAAGTGTGAATGATGGATGCTTCATGTCTTATTACATTCAAAAGTGAAAAGGTTGAAAATCACATCATGTTGCCTCTCCATTTCTGATCTAATACATGGTTCCTTTCCATTATTGAATCCTCAAACATGCCAAACAAATGTGTCAAATTGTTTGCTTTAAAAATTCAAGGAATTGGGAAAATGAGAATTTGTCCAAAAACTCACATATGCTATAACATGGGAGTTAGCTTAAGATCAAACCTTGATAGTAAACCATATTAATTTATGCCAATTTGTTTTGATTACACCACACACAAATAATTTTCAATAAATTTTGGTACCATTGATTAAGCATCCAACAAACAATAGGATATTGATGATCACTAAACAATCTGCAAAAAAAGTTGCCATATAAAGATTGCAAAAAAGAGCAGCTTTTTGCATGGGCAAATGTGACATTTGGGTTTTTGGTTTCATAGTTGTAAGGTAGCAAGCCCTTGAAGAAAAAAAAATAGTTTTGTAAATCAACTTTGACATGACGAGATGCACCATAGTTCATGAAGTTATATTTCATAATTGGTTTCAAAGTATGGTGATAATGAAATGCATGTCTTTATGATGAAATGATGATGGCTTGTATGGAAAAATATTAAGAATGGAACTAGTTTTTAAACTTGAAAATTTGAAAAAAAGAATTGAAAAATCTTGTGGTTAGGGGGAAGTTCAAAGAATATTGTGAATCCAAGCCTACTAATGCCATGAAAAAGTTCTATTTACTAATGGTCAAATGAAACACAAGTTCACTTGGTTGCATTGAAGAATTTAAATAACAACCCAACCAATGTATGAAATGTGGATGATGCAAGTTTATTTTGCAAATTGGAATTTAGAAATCTTTGGCCACCAAGAAATTGGAAAGGACTATAAATGGTGAAAAAGCATCATTGATATGACCTTATGTACAAACATGAATGGCTTTTATTGACTATCTCCTTTCATCATTTACCAATACAAACTAGTGTGGCCTATGCCATTGGCCCAGTAGAATGAATTTTGAAAGAGAAAATGATGCATGTTCTTCAATTTAAGTCTTTAAATCTAATTTTCAATAAAAATTAGAATTTGAAATTTTATTGAATTTCCAACGACAAAAGCTATTCCAAATTCAATATCTCCCACACCTTAATTCTAAAAATTACAAAAGCACTTCCATTAAACTTGACTTATTGACTACTTTCCAACAATATGAAAAATGTGCCCCAATTTCCATAAAGTTTTTGTTTTGATTTCTTGAATTTTCAATGACTATTTTCCAATAATACCAAGATTGTGCCCCAATTTTTGTAAAATTTTAGTTTTGATTTTCTCAAATTTTTAATGATAATATTGTTCAATACTCAATAGTTTTGCAATGTAGGTCTAAACATTCCAAAACCACATGGGTGCACCCTTCCTCATTGAGGGCTTTCCAAGGGTACCAAGTGTGTAGAAGGGGGTGTGGTGGTTTGGGAGATTTCAACATGACAAACAAAACAAAAAACCTTCCTTAATAGACTTCAAAGGTATATTGAACAAGAACATTGCAAATCTTGAAGATTGGAACAAGTTTTACAATGCAAATATTTTAGCTTGTATGATTATCGAATATTTGAAGACCTTTTATTCCAAACAATGAAAAGGATGGTTGAGATGCGACTATATGTTATTCTTATTGGAAAGCCCCTCAATATACAAAATTGACAACATAATCGATAGGTTGCAAATGAGATAATTTGAAGTTCATTCCCAAAATATGATGGACTATATATGCATAACCTATGGATGCTCGCATTATTCATGTCTTATAGATGGATTATAGAACCATTTTTTTTCTAACAAAAGGTTGATTGACTTATGTAAAAAACATGGATGACTAAATTCATGTTTAGTGAGCCATGACAATCCTTGTCAAGAAGGTTTAAAAGCATGATGACACAAATTACATCAAACATTATCAAAGGTATTGCAATCTCTATATATATAGAGTGTGGCACTACTATCACATTGAACAATGGTCTCCTCTTGGATTTAAATGTATTGTATCCCAAGTGCTTCAAATCAAAAGATTAGTCTTTTATGGATGCGGTATTGAGTTTATTGTGATAATTATCTAAAGTGATAATTATAACTTGTTTTTCTTCCTAATATGGCAACATTTTGAATGTTTACAATTTGAAATATATATATATATATATGGATTTGAAAAATCTATATATTCCAATCCAATGAGCAACTTTGGGCCTTGGTCAAATCCACCACTCTAAATATTCACTTTTGAAGTCTAATAATTGTCAAGGGCAATAATTTCTCACATTAATTTGTAGTAGGGCCAACTTAGATATTCTTGGAACTTAAAAACCCAAACTAACTCTGGACACCCTCTTGGATCTTTTCAAGCTTAAATAGTAGAACCATGGTTACATTTAAGGACTTGAAAAAAGCCCATCTTCTTAATTAGACCTCATTTGTTCCATTAGGTTGGAACTCATTGGAAAGGCCCTTTTGTGACCAGATTGACATGGCTAGTGCATATTCAGGCACCAGAATCAGCACTTCCTTCGGATTCCGCACTGGTGCCCCTACTTTAACACTGGTGGAATGGTCCCAAAACAGCCCAATTTTGGTAGGTGCCTCACCAGGCCCAACCCGCAGAATCGACCACCAACGGCCCATTCTCTGGTATAAAATGCTAGATCCTATCAAATTATGCAGCTCAACACCCACCAGTGCATCATCCATTGGAAACCTGTTATGAGTTATGACTTAACTCTGGATGAATCACACAATTCATCCACAACTGAGTTGCCAAGGTTCACATTTCAATACATGGGTTGGCTTATATACTCAACCTAATAAAAATTTGCTATCACTCAAGTTACCCATAAACCTAAACTAGAATTTAGTACCATAGTACCCAAACAGATTTGACACATTAGTGACAAATTTTTTATTTTTTATTTTTATTTTTAAAAAAAATGCATTCTGATCAATTATAATTTATTTTCAATATTTATGGTAAGCATTACAATATTATTTTTATATTTTTTGCATGACTTAATGCACATGCAAACTTTTTCATTTTATTTACTTTAATTGGTTTAGCATCTTTTCTTTTCTTTTCTTTTTATAATCATGTTTGCATGTTTTCACCAATTTTGATTCTTATTTCCTCTTAGGCCAATCGTGCCATCTAGAACTAGTCAGACCTCCTATCCATATATAAAAAGACCTCTTTGAAAGTTCATGCACAAAATAGGTAAAAAGTTTTGGACTTCTATATTCACCACAAAACCATTTTACACAAAAGGGGTTAATCAAGTGAGCATTTCCTTTCAAGAATTATGATGAGTGAAGAGAAAACTAGTGAGAAAGCAAACAAAAGCCATAAAAGGACAAATGACATGTAAGAAGGCCTTCAAAGCTCTTCAAGATTGGCATTCTAGTTCAAAATCCATGATTCATTGCTCCCAACATAGCATCAACTATACACAATAAATCATCAACACATACCAACAAGACATACATAAACATTGGGTGCACTTGGAAGATCTTTAGTGGTACATAGCACATTTGGAAGAGCACAATTACTCCATCTAAATTGTAGTTTGTGTGGAGCCCTATCACATAGCCACACCTCCCCCATATTATTAAGGCTCACAATATTATTGTTGTGCATGACATCTCTCTATCATTGTGTATGGCCACCTCTCAACCAAAATGCATCTACAAAATAACTCACATGTGTGTAGTAGGTACTTTATGACAAGATGTGTCACATAAAACTAGATCAAAATCTTTCTCCACATCTCATTAGACAACCTTTGCCAAAACTACATTGTAGATATCAATAGGATGCCAATAGATCAATAGAATTGGAAAAGAAAATTTGTTGAAGTTGTACCCAATGCTACAAGGGATTCTAAAGTAGGAAATAACTTCTACAAGAAATCGTTAAATTGGTCGAAAACTTTAAATTGGTCCTAATTAGGACCTTTAGACAATGGTCCAAGACCAAAAAGTGGCAAATTGAGGCTAAACCTACATGGCACCTTTTTTGGAGGGAAAATCAATTGGTTCAGCCCCAAAAAAACGGTGATAGAAAAGGAGAGCTCCTGATTTGGAGAACCAAGAATGAGGCTAGGGACCAAGGGACACTCCAACTCAAGGATTCAATTTGCTTCAAATCAATCCAAATTGGTTCCTAGGAAATTAGACCCTAGACCTTCGTCTAAAGTGGGCCTTAGTAGGCCTACTAGCCCATATGTCATGGGTGGGCTCTATGTTAGTCATTTCAATGTAAATCTAAGGTATTGTAGTAGGGCAATTGTGAGGATTGGATAATTAGCAAAGGAAAAGAGGGGAGAGAGCGGGGGAGGGGGGATAACTAATCATCCAAATGAATGGATGATGGTCAAGAAAAGGTTGTATTTGTCGAGTTTTTGAATGGTAGTAAATTCCAAAAATCAATCCTGACAATATGTGAATTCAATGAATTACTGGAGTGTGGTTGGTAGGGAGGGGGGGAGTGTGTAAACCTAAATTCTAACCTTATGATACTGGAGTCAGCCCTTCTTACTCCATTGACAAATTGTGTTGTGTGAAAAGTAGAATAAGGTTTTGGATATTAGTTGTGCAGTTTAATGAAAGGGTTAATGGTAGTGGTTCAATCTTGGTGCAATACAAAAAATATATATAATGAAAGTAAGATGTGGGCAAGAGGTTGTGACAAATTGAAACCATCAAAAGGCTTTTGAGGCTTCTATTGGAGGCGGGTATGCAAAAAGCCTTGTCCCATCCATTGTACAATATGCACCCAAGGGGACCGTAAACTTCTACTAATTAAACTTCCATAAACTTTTGTCAATCATGTTTTTCTAAAAGTTTTTGCTAATTACATTTTCTAGAATTTTTAAACATACATTTTTCCAAAGATTTTTATAGAAAATTTTAGAAATAATTCTACGCATATTTTTCAAAGATTTTTTCAGAAAGTTTGTAAAATATTCCTTGAAGTTTTTTTTTTTTTTCCAAAAAATTCTAAGCATATTTTTCAAAGATTTTCTTAGAATTTTTATTTTATAGTTTAATGTCCATGACAATTCAATCATAACATAGTCAACAAAAAGTGCATGAAAAGCTTTAGACCACATAATAATAATATTTTATTAACAAAGGTTCATCCAACACATATACCACTACTACTATCATTTAACAACCTACTTAGAATTAATGTATTGACGATCTCACAATGTGATGGTGCTTAATACATTACAAAAAACATGGTTAGGTGTTTCATTTGGATTATCACAATCGCAAATTTCAAAATTTTGAATGAACTTAAAATATAAAAACATATTTAACATTAACATTGTTATTAGTTGAATTACCCATGTTGCATTTTTTCGAAAAATTTTCAAAAATATTCTAAAAATATTTTAAGAATGTTTCCCAAAAAACATTCACAAAAGCAATCAAAAAGCAGGCGGGTGTGACTCATGTCATCCCATTTGCACTCAGTGGTTAATATGTACATGAACAAATATGCCAACATAATTGTGCCAAAACTAATGAAAATCATATCTCATCCATCCAATTAATGAACAAGGTTCATCTACATAGTTGACAATTCAACCTAAATTATGCCACATCATTGCAAATGTGTGATGTGAACAATGGGACATGCATTGCAATATGAGATCAACATAAATTCAAATGACTGATTGTACAAAATAACAATATAATTGATAAAATATTTAAAATAATAGCGAACTTACTATTGTGATTAGCCTTTGTACTTAGTTGTTTGATGTGGTTAATTGACATGGAATTTTTGAAAATAATAATAAAATTATAATTGTAAAGAAGTTGAAAATTCTTACAAGTTGCAATTTGATTAATTAAAAAAACCCTTTCTTCCTTTTTGTGATATAATATGTTTGCTCTACTCTTTTTTTATTAATATTGCGGGTTAACACATACTTTATATTAAACATAATCCTATTATATTACTAATTGAATTATATTTTATACCCAAAAATAAAGATATGGGACCCTATATTTTAATTCATGTATTTTGTAAATTCAAAGGAGAATGTCCCCCTTTGGATTGTGTGTAAAGTTGATGGCACCAAACATAACATCATGGGGGTGCTATGACTAAAATGAAGTGAAGTAGGTAAAACAAATCAACAGTGATGAATAATACAAGTGGGTTAAACCCTTGTTAAACCATATTGGGAGATAATATAATCTAGGGGCAATTACTTCTTGTTTTTTTAAATGATGTATATAAAAAAAAAAGGGTGAAAAATATTGAAAAGTAAAATATTTTATAATTTAATTAAATGTAAATAGGCTTGACTAAAAATGGATGATAAAAATATTTTCAAAATAATTTAAAGAACATTTTCAAAATAAATAAAATATTTTATCATTTCATAACATACCGAAAATACCCCCATTATCTAATATGTTCCAAGAAGGAATTGAGCATGGCAAATGTGAGGAAGAGTTGTTAAAAAAAGTGTGGCAAGGAGGATAATTTAAATAGTATCTGGGAAAGGATCGAAATAATTTTATATTTGAAAGCCTTATTATAGGGTTGTCGGGGATCTTGATAGACAAGTTTTATAAATTAAAAATGTTATACTTGTGTCAAAGTCACAATAGGCATGTGCATGATACAGTCTTCATGTGTATGTACATTGGAGATTATATACATGGGTTTGGGTGTTAAAAAAGTATATGGATGGGGTGTTTCCATTTGAAATTTTAATTTGGGTGTTGGGTGTTGGGATTGGATGTGGAGATTGGAAATGTTTAAAAGAAGATGGATTGCATTTTCAAAAAAAACCCCATCCATATAAAAAAATTAATAAAAAAAAGATTTCTTAAGGCAAAAAATTCAGTGAAAAACAAGAATGATTACAATTGTTTGTGTTGCAAAAGGCAAAGGAGTAACAAAGAAAGAGTAGGAAGAAAAATAAGTTTTTCCTAGTTACAAAAAGGAGTTTTTCTTCTCTTAGACCCCTTTTTACTTTCAGAGTTCATAATTTTTTTTTGGTCTTTTGTTCATTTTAAGCAATCTAAAATGCTATGGGATCGCCAACTTAAGCTTTACAAATCCTCTTTTAGTGATAAAGGCAACAAAACAATGCCCCAAGGAATGTTTGGTTATTGGCTTTCAAATGTTCTGAAATTTTAATTTTCAACTTTTTGACCCCCCTTACTTTAGGGGAACCATAAACCTAGCTTATAAAAAAAAAAGCTTTTTGCTTAGGAAATTTCTAAAGAGGTATAGGACCTTGGATACCCTACATGCCTCCCCATTTCAAGATAAAACAATCACTTGATCATATATATATATATATATATTAGTGTGCTTAAGGGCTAAGAATTGAATTTAGATAAGGTCCCATTACCCTACCCAAGTATCATCTTTTTAGCAAAGATAATTGGCTAGGTTCTCATAATGCTTAGTTCTCAATTTAATGAGAATCAAATTGCCTAATTTTTAGCCCAAGTATGGGATCCAATGATAACTAGCATGATTGAAGGTGAGAATCGGCTTGAAAATTAGAACAATTTTCATTGGATTCTTGAGAACTGTCCAACACTAGTAAAAACACTGATATATCATTCCAAAGTGACATATGAAACTCCACATTTTAACATTTGCTCAAAACTCAACAATAAGATTATTAGCAAACTATTTTGTCCATGTGCATTCATTCCCTTATGCTTTTGGTCAAAATGTTGGCAAACCAACTTGTAAATGTCATTAAATATGTAAGTGGTCAAAAATTGCATGTGAAGGCTTGGAGTTTCTAATGTGAAATGGACTTTCAATAGGAAAATGAAACAAATATTATCAAAATTTATTTATTTTTTTTGTATTTAGAAATTTTCAATGCATATTACTTGAAAATTTCTCATTTGATGGTGGCCTTTTTCTATTAAAAATTTGACACTAAAATGTTGTACTTTTCAAGTCTACATACAAATTATTTTATCCATGATAAAAGTAATGTCATTATTTCAAAAGTCCACTATGATTTTATTTTTTGGTGAACCTCATATTTTCCGATAGGAATCCCATTAAAGTTTGTTGTGAGATAAATTTTTAAAAAAAATGTTGAATACGACTTTATATTTTAAGTTCATATATATTCTAGTGAAATTGTGATTGTGAGAATTCAAACTCTTGACCTATAGTGTGAAAGCACACTACAATGATTTTATATGGACATTACACTAGCAAGCTTTATTATATTTATTATATTCTTTAAAATAATAATAATAATATTTTTGAAATATTAAAAAAGGACTCACTTATGTAAAATTAAAATAATTAGGTTTCAAGAATGCAAAAAAAAAATCAAAATCATGGATACACACTAACCAATGGATTCTACAATTTTGATAATAATTTTCAAAACCCTAAAACTCATGAATATGAACTTTTATTTTACAATATATTAATCTCATGGATTTGAAACTTTAGGATATTGCACGATTACTGTTTTAAAAACTAAAGATGCATTAAATGAGTGGAATAAAAGAATGGAGAGGAGCTTTGTGAAGGTATAATAATTGAATTTGAAGGTTACAACGTGTGAAAGAACTTTCATGCCAAAGGCATTAATTAATAACTTGCATGAGGTAGGAAATATTGAGGGTATGAATATTTTTGAATTGTGAAGGATGGTGTGTTTTTTTTCATGTTAAAAAAAGGGACAAGTGTGGACTTTGTTTCCAAATGTTAATGGATGTGAAGTCATTGTTTGCATTGGGAGGACGGGGGGAGCAAGGATGCAATGTTATTTTTTTATTTAATTGTTGGAGGAGGCTGGGAATGTGTATTGTAATAGTGGCATCCAATAGGATATGTAACATTAGTAGAATTGAATGGGTATGTGAATGGGTTGTGGGAGGGTTGTGAAATTGCCATATTTCAATGCCATGTGTGACAAGAGTCCAATGTAGACCATACCAAACCAACTTTGATCATTAAGAGTGACAACCAATTGTGATCCAAGTGTTATAAAACATAAGGTGGTAAAGGAAGGTATGTTTCTACCATAATATTTGTGTGGGAGTTCTAGGTCACAATGTAGGGAGTGTTAATATGAACTTGACATACTTGTTTTATGATAAACATCAAATATTTATCCAAACATTGTGGTTAGGCAAAAGGATGCAACATGAAATGCATATTTAATAAAGGAATATGACAATGCGTGACATATGTAACTTTTGTTTGAAGGAGGTTAAAGATGAGTCCATGGTGAGGCTTTTGGATTGGATGATATATAATATATGGTTAAAATATAAAATTTTGAGTGTGGCCGTGAGGCATAGCCCTAGATATAGTTTTAGATGTAGACCTACGTGTCCATCTATGGCCGGTGCACATTGCTTGTGTTGCTACATGTCTAGAGAACTCGATTGAATTGAGTTCTTGAAATCTCAAGATTGGTATTTCAAGCTCTTCGTTATTGTACCCATCATTTGAGTTTGTGGGTGCATGCACAAGGTGGTCGAGGGAACAATAAAATGACAACATTTTTATGACTAGAGGGCATGCTGAAGGTGCTCATGGCAATAGGTGACACTTTTAAAGCAACAGCCAATGAGCACCTAGAGGCTTTGGGCAGATAAAATTGACTCAAAAATTATGGTGGGAGAGGGATCAAATCCTAGGCCTGCAACATGTCTCTCTCTTTCTCTCTCTCTCTCTCTCTCTCTTTGAGGCTATAGTTTGTTCTTTCTACCACCCATCCTTTTTCCTTTTCTTTCATATTTGTTTTGCCTATCAAACTAATGTGGGACCAAACAAATTCAGAAAAAAGGATCTGACTCTTGTACAGTCACCATAATATAAGTATATAAATTATTAACAAATGAAAGCTTGTGTACAATTTGTTTTACCCTTGCTGACTCACAATTTTTTCATCTGACTTGTGGTTTGTTGGAGGCAAGGATATGGTGTTTAGATTCATTATAGAGTATATAGTAGCTTAAGGGATTTTTATAGGCCCCTATGTAATAATAATAGGTCTATTTTTTTTTTAATATGAGGATTTTTTTAAGATGATATTTTGGCTTGTGTTGAAACTTGAGATTAGTTATAATAGAGTTGTAATAATATCTTGAAGGATTTTGGGTTTTTTTAGAGGATTTTTTTGAAAGGATATATTTTGCTATGGTGAAATATTTGAGTTTTCATAATTCTTCTTTTGCCTTAAGATACTTTTTTTTTTAATGTAAATGGCAAGGCCACTGTGTGACACACCCCTTGTTTGTTCATTGACTAGTAATGGAAGGTACATAGAATAGGGTAGAATGTGCAACAACAAGTTTGGAGTTGCTAACGAAGCAAAGAAAGCCCTCAACAAGACACATGTTTTGCCCCCGACTTTGCAATAGTCCTAAAAATTAACCCTAATCTACAACCTTAAGCCTACATAGCCTAAAAGTCTAGACCCTAACCCTATGTAATCTAGACCCTAGCCCTGAGAATTCAAAGTGATTGATTCAACTTAACCAGAGTGCAAGGTCATGGGTTTCAGGTAAGGTGGCTCTCAAACATCAATTCTCTCTTGCAATGGAATTGCCCAATTCTTTCAGGGGGGGTGGTTCTTTAGCAATTTATTTATGCTCATTTGTAGGAAAGAACTGAATAAAAGATTAGTTATAGAGTTATGATATCTTGATAATTTTTTTTGATAAATTTTTAATTCCAGCTCTCTTAGTCAGTTCTCACATGGGTGAGAACCTTAAAACCGATTTTCAACCCAATTTTCACCCAAAATGAGAACAATTGGTGTTCTCCGAACTGAAAACTAATCTAAGAACCGGGTCACCCAATGGAGAACTGCCCAACATTGTTTTGAACCCAACCTAGTAGGGGTTGTCCATTTTTTTACGAATAAAAATTATACAACCATTTTAAGGTTTACGGTGAACGTTTAATATGTGCAACATCCTTTGCTCATGGTCCGTTTATTTAATCCAAAATTTGTAAATGAACTTCAAATTCTTGAAAGAATTCAACCATTTATGTTTAAATGCGCTTTTGTATTTGTATGATTGAAGTGGAAACCAATGTTCATGTGGTTTTGACTTTGATTTTGATTTTTTTTTAAAATTTGAGAACCTATGAACCTAGTTTGAAAACTAAGTCTGGTTTCATGTAAAAACACACACACACACACACACACAAATGGTTTACTTTTGATTGATTAGCTAGGTATAATGAATTGCCCAAAGGGTTTCATTTAAATAATTTTGTCACCTTATATTGTTCATTTAAAAATTTTATGGGTGAGGATTGGGAAACAATTATTACCCTATGTTGGACAACCATTATTAGAGAGGCTCACATATGGTATATGGGTGGATCTATTCTAAAGAATCCGAACTTGTGTTCAAGAATTGTTTATTCACACCTCCAAGAACTTGAACCCTTCGAGTTTTAACATTGCAAACCACCAAGGAACCTGCCAACATTAATTTGGACTTTGTGTTGTTGATTGTTAGGTACAATATAGTGATCTCCACAATGCCTAGTAAAAACTACTCGATTTCTCTAGTCGACCTGCCATAATGATGATCGGCTCACATGTAACAATCAAATGGTCTCTCTCTCTCACCTTGATCTTGTTCAATTTTTGCATGTTTATGGGTGGACTTGAGGAAACAACTACCAATCTATATGAGATGTGATAAACCCTAGTAGAGGCCCCAAATAAAGGGGGGGTGTGGTGTGGTGTGGATGGACCTACTCTAAGCTCTCAACAAGTGATCAAGTGGAGAAGTGACAAGGGGACATGTCTCATGACTTTCTTTTTTAATGCATTTGGCCTCCATGTTCAACACTCTCTTGGAGCAAGTGGCCTGACTAGATCCCATTCCTGAATTGATCAGTGGTACCTAGAAGCAGAGAACATCATTGCAAAAAAGAGAATGCAATGGAGCACCCAAACAGGTAGTAGTAGTAGTACATGACAGTGGCCAGGAGAGGAGAGGAGAGGGGAGGGGAGGGGGGGGCAGAGTTCATGGTACTGTACAGAAGCCTAACCCCTGTCCTTTGGGATTCATTCCTACAGGAAGGACTCTGCTGAGATGACAGGTTCTCTGTTTTAGGAGGGAAAACAAAATGGATCCTCAAGATTGTGTGTCAGGAATTGAGAGTTTTATAAAAAGATCCCAATTGCTCAGGTGGTGCATTATTAGACTATGCAAAGACAAGTGTTGTTGTTGTTGGCTCAGCACCAGAGTCTTTTTGTTGTTTGCCTGGCCTGGCCTTCCAAGGCGAAAAAAAAGAAGGATATTGTTGTGTTTAGATTCATTATAGAGTATAGTAGCTTAAGGGATTTTTATGGGCCCCTATGTACATAATAATAGGTCTATTTATTTTTTTAATGAGGATTTTTGAAAGATGATGATATTTTTGGCTTCTGTTGAAACTTGAGATTAGTTATAATAGAGTTATTTATAATAATATCTTGAAGGATTTTTTTGGGTTTTTTTTTATGAGGATTTTTTTGAAGATTATATTATTTTTGCTATGGTGAAATATTTGAGTTTCCATAATTCTTCTTTTGCCTTAAAGATACTTTTTTTTTTTAATGTCAATGGCAAGGCCACTACTGTGTGCCACACACCCCTTGTTTTCCAATCTTGTGATGTAGTCAAATTGGCAATCATCCACAAGAAGATTTAGCCAAATTTGACTATAAGAGGAGATATGAAAGTAGATTTTTTTTATTAAAAAAATCCTTTTAATATTTTGCCTTGCTGCTAGAACCTGTTCTAGAAGTCTGGCAAATTCCGACGGACATTCCATATTGCAAAATGCCTTACATTTTATTTTTTATGTTTTTTTTTTCCTTGTGATACCTGCTGAGTATCAAAAGGAAAAAAATTGGATTAGGTCTTTAGTCTTTAGTAAAGTGGGCCTGACGCATCCATAGGCATCATAAAACCCTTGGATGTGGTGGGCTTTACCAGAATTGGGCCCTTTTGAGGTCTGGTAAAGCCCATTGCCTCAAGCTTTACCCTCTCTATATAGGTACATACACCAATGTAGTTCTAGTGATCCCTACAAGAGGAAATTGACACATATTTTGCAAGGATCCTTCGCAGTTGGGACATCAACTTATGTATAGTAGGGGAAGGGCAGATCCAGTGGGGGTTATGTGGTTGATGGGTTCCAAGTTCCCAACATGTGATAACCAAGTTCCCAAGCGCAATAACAATATAATGTTGATGTCACCTGCACTTCCACCAAAAAACACTCCACAAAAAAAATAAAAATCCTCATATGAAACTAATTGGATGGTTTTCAAATGAAAATCTGAATCCAATTCTTAAGGTTTGGGAAGTACATTGGAATTAGGTTTAGGGTTAGAAGTTTTAGGGTTTAAGGTAGCGCTTCCACAAAGGGAGACCACGAAAGGAGAATAATATAAAAATCAATATAAAATCCAAGAGGTTTTTTTGTTTGATTAATGTGTGTTTTTAATGTTTTTATTCATTGTGTTTTGTTTTTTGTTTTGCATTTGCTTTTTACCATTGCCATTGTTATTGCTTATTGTGTTGCATTGTTGTTATTTGGTGTGGTGCATCATTCCTTAATGTGTGTTATTGTTGTTTATTGTGGTGCATCGTCCTCACCTTACACTATTGTTGTTGTTTGTTGTGGTTCGTTGTCCCTTGTCTTCCACTATTGCTTGTGTGGTTTATTTCCCCTTGCCTTGCACTATTACTTGTTGTGTTGTGTCATTCCTCACCTTGCACTATTGTTGTTTGTTGTGGCTTGTCACCCTCATTTAACATTATTGTTGTGGTTCATCGTTCTTCATGCACTTCTATTATAAAAGACACGAAGAACCACAAGAACAAAGACTGAAGGAAAGGTTTAAGTCTAACTTTTAAACAAGGAACAAGACAATATATTGTGATTCAAAAACAAAAACACAACTAAGAACAAGAACATAAAGTATGCAACACAAACGTGAAAGTGGATATTTATTGTTAACATATGCAAACATGAACATGAAAAAAACATGACAAGGCTATGGTGTAAGATCATGCCGAAGATTGGTGTTGAACAAACTAAAAGTAATGGGAATTCTACCTTTATTTATACCCCTTGGGCACTTAGTTCAAATAAGTTTCTTAAGAAGCTCCAATCTACATGTGACTCATGTTTACCCATGTGTGTTAATGTGCACCCATGTGTGAATTATGAGTGAATTAATATTCAATTGAAAGGGCATAAACATGGAAAGTAGAGAATTAAATCTCCTTGGCAGTTTATTTGATAAGTAGAAAAAAAATTATAATAAAATCCATCATAAACCATTTATGTGTCGAATATTCTCATTTGAATGATCAAAAAATATATATATTTTCACTATTGTGCATTAACTTTCAAACTCCACATTGTAAAAGTAGGTTGAAAGCAAATTTTTAAAAATACAAATAGATTTTGCTTTTCATTTTTTTTTGCATTGTGGACTTTTATAAACTATGTGGTAAATAGGTTTTAAAAAAACAAAAGTAGAATATTTTTTTATGGGGACCTTAAAAATAAAATCATCTTTAAATCCTTACATAGTATCAATTTGTTTCATTGAATTAGATGTGTTAAGGATTCCCCAATCATAAATTTACTGTGTAATAAATGAGGATATTTTTTGTTTATTTTTAGAATTTATTTGTTTTTAATCTTTTGGAAGTAGATTTTTACAAATGTAATAAAGGGCACCAAGGGTATTTTATAATATTTCCATCCATTTCAATGTTACATTATTGCATCTATATCCATGACATAGGATAAAAATGGAGACACTTTTTTTTTTGGTATATTTTACCATGTTTTTGCTTGAGAGTGAACTAAAATTCAACTAAGAGTGAACTTAAACTTAACTAACAATGAACTAAAAGTTAATTGAAATTGAATTTTAAATGAACTACAAGTTACTTAAAAGTGAATTAGGACTTAACTAAAACCAAATTAATAGTCAACTAGAAATGAACTATGAATTAACTAAAAGTGAATTAGAAGTGAATTATGAGTCAAATGGAAATGAACTAAAACTTAATTAGAAGCTAACCATATATGAACTAAAATTAAATTAAAAGTTAAATGCAAATTTATTACAAATCATGGATGAACATTCAAATGAATGAACCCCATGGCATTGGGATTTATGATAGTTGTTACTTATTGTGGTGTGTTGCCTTTGCCTTGATACTATTGCTCATTGTGATTTGTCACTCTTTGCCTTGCATTGTTACTTTGTCGCTCCATGCTTTTCCAAGGAACTTACCTCACCCTCCCTTGTGTTGATGTTGTTGTTTGTTATGGTTCGACATTTTTTGCCTTGCACTATTGCTTACTTGTTAAAGTGATGTACTCCCCCCCACCTTGCCATGTGTAGGTTCTAAAACTTGGAGTGCAAGGTATCATGTGTCGTTTTAGAAAAATAAAGTAGTTTTTTTTTTTTTTAAAAATAAATTTCATTCAAAAGTTTTGTTGATTTGTTATGATTTGCATTTTTTTTCTTTTTTGATGTTTTAAGTTTAGTTTAATTTAGTTTTTCTTGTTTCAACTTTTCATTATTTTCTTTCAGTTTTTGGTTGGAAGATTATTCTTTTTTTGAACTCAATTCTGACATTTTAAATGACTACATTCTAACCTTACATTGCATTTCATTTTTGTAAATGCCTTTGTAAATTTTCTTGTTGGTAGCCTAGATGTTTGCATATTATTGTTTGGTTTTTTTCCCCACTCACTTGGTATAATTTCACCTTGCAAGTGATAATGGAAAAATCATCCCAAAATGAAAACAAAATAAATAACAATGATGAAATATATCTAAATGATGTTGTAATGGAAGAGGAGAGAATGGAGGAAGAGTTTCAAATTCAACCAAGTCTACAAACAAAATAAATATTAATGTAGATTGGGGGGTGGGGGAAGAATTAAGGAAAACTTGAAAAAAATACATCTTAAAAAAAATGGAAACACGATAGTAGGAATGCACTAGTCATTTTATCGTGTAAATGACAATAAACTAGTGGATGTTAAGTGTTTTCAATTGATGAAATGCATTTTGTGTTATGTCAGTCCAATTTTAATAACAAATGCCAAATCACAAGCAAGGAAAGGTTTGATATTGTATAACAATGCAAATGGAATTATTACATTAAAAAAATAAATTACGTGGACCATTGTATGATTGCAAAAATATTTGAAGAAAGAGTAAACAATTTGTTAAAAGATGCGAAGAAACAACTTGGAAAGAAAAGACCTCATGTAAATGGAACCACTATTCCAACTTTTTTTTTGCCAAACATTTTTATAAAAAGGATGATGTGCAAGAGAAGCAATTTTTGGAAGATTTAATTCTTTTAATCGTTAGAAACCATTTGCCAATGCATGTTGTTGAAAGTCAATGGTTAAAAAAATTTTAACTGCATTTTGTGTCTTAAGGTTGTTTTGCCTTTAAAAAAATAATTTTCAAGAATTTTTTTGCTATAGTTGGTGGAAAAGAACAAAACAATTTGTATATTTTACCTACTTTGATAAATTGTTATTTTGTAACAACAAGTTTTGATCTGTGGATATCAAAAGGCGCTTATGACATTTTTGCCCTTGTTATAAAAAATTTGGAGGTTTATTATCAACCAAAACATATTGTAATTGGGCTTTTTTAAGCATCTAATACCTCTAGGCATGCATGCATTCGCCAAAAACTTAATTGAATTGTTAGACAAATATGATTTGAAAAAATAAAATCATTGCTTATGTTAAAGATGAAGGATCTGACTTAAATACCATTACTATAGCCTTAAAGTCTATTATAAGTTGTGATATTTTAAGTTTGGCAGAAAACTTCTAGGGTAGCTATTTTGGCCAGGCATTTTTTAAGGCTTATTAATATGATTTAGTTGATGAAAATTTCTAAAAGGGTTTGAAATTTGTATTTATCAAAATTGCCCAATCTAACTTACAAAAATGCATAAATTGGTTGAAAAAATTAAGGTATGTTATAAAATAACGGTATAGGCTAGGTACATTTAAAAATATACTAGAAATATATTATCGTAATGAACTATAAGCATTAGAGCTATTTACATTCAATTAAATAATTTATTTATTATTATTTTCAATAAACCACCTTTTTTTTGGCATGTCATTTGGAATAAAATGGAAGCGACCTCCCCAATCATAAAATATTTTTGGATTCATGCTTATTATACATTGAATGGATTATTCAAAAGTTTGATTTTTGACAACACAAAAAACACAAACATGCTAGCAAACCCCAATGTTCATTTAAAAATAATACCATTGATTACAAATGATATTGATCCCAATTATTCATATAAGGAAATACTCAAAACAATTTGCAATTTACTAGTTTTGACACTACATTAACATTTCATTCCCAATTAACATATCAATTATGTGTCTTCAAAACCAATTCATTTCACATTACTAATTTGAAGAGAAAAATTCAAATATTTCAGGGTCTATGTTTTAAACCCAAGGTCAACATTCAATGTTCTCCCAATTTGTAATTATGCCGATAATTATATTGATAATGTTCATGATAGAAAATCACAATTTGGTTTCATTTTGTTTCTAAATAATGGTCTAGTTGCTTAAAGAAGTTGTTGACAAGAAATCACAATTGTTTCAAAGATATAATCTAAGTATATTACCACATGCATTGTCATTAAGGAAATCATAATGGATGAAGTAATTAATGGCAAATCTAAAATACCCACAACTTATTCTTCTTCGTCTTGTGTTTAACAACCAAAATTCAATTTGATTACTACAATAATCAAAGTATCACAAATACATGAAGCATATTGATGTTAAGTTCCATTTTTTATATAAAACAAGCTTTTGGTGACATCATAGAATAGTATGAACTTCCACCATTGACAAGTTGCAAACATGTTCATGAAAGCATTACCAAACTTGACATATGCCAATGGCTCCAAACTTTGCTAGACATGATTCCTTAGTAGTTATACTTCACTTGACAAGTATGTTAATGTGAAGTTCCTATCAAGTGTAAGTTTTGGATTGGCATTCAGCTTTTCTTGCTATTTATTTTCACTTATGTTTTTAACAATTTTCCCCATTGCACTTCTTTATCTTTATTTATCTTTGTTACACTTTCTTTTTCTTTAAAACTTGAGTTTTAAGGGAAAAAAAAGTGTAAATGCAAAAAAATTGAAAAGAATACATGCTAGCTGATAGGATATTTTTCAAAAAGCTAATGAATGACAAACACACACTTTTATTGTAATTATTTGATTGATGTTCTAGTGTTGAATGAATTGTTAACATGCTTAATAACAAAAATATTATTTTGTTTACTAGTTGTTTGTTGTTGTTTTTTTTTTTTTTTCCCCACATAAAAATAATATGGGAAAAAATTTTTATTTTTTTTACAATTTTTTTTCAACCTTCTATTTAAGGTGTGC
>Ga0116227_10001910_pt1 | contig 47449 bp, 49 predicted proteins | sample S1TSphgellanicum_FD_89693 | JGI IMG/M metagenome (GOLD analysis project Ga0116227, IMG submission 89693) | Host-associated microbial communities from peat moss isolated from Minnesota, USA - S1T2_Fb - Sphagnum magellanicum MG | ecosystem: Host-associated > Plants > Peat moss > Unclassified... | reverse complement strand
TAAAAATAATTCAATTTATTTAAACAGCCTGGGGGCCGCCATTAGCGGCCGCGAGCAGCCGCTGTATCCAGCGCCGTGTGCTTGCGCAGGGTCTTGATCAGGTCCTGAATGTCCTTGGGCGGCTCAGCCACCCAGCCCATGGTTTTGCCGCTGATGGGGTGATCCAGTTCCAGCTCACGCGCATGCAGCGCCTGACGCGGAAATTCCTTGAGGGTCTTGCGCAGGGATTCATCCATGCCGCGGCCACGAATCACGTCGCCGCCATACATGGAGTCACCGACGATGGGATGGCGGATATGCGACATGTGCACGCGAATCTGGTGAGTGCGCCCGGTTTCCAGCTTCACCCGCAAATGGGTGTGGGAGCTGAAACGCTCCTGCACACGGTAATGCGACAGGGCTTCGCGCCCGCCACGCTCGACCACGGCCATACGGATGCGGTCGCGCGGGTGACGGCCAATCGGCGCATCGACGCTGCCACCGGAGACCATGTCGCCATGTACCACCGCATCGTATTCGCGACGGAACGCATGCTCGGAAATCGCCGCCGACAGGCGCGCCTGCGCGGTCAGGGTCAAGGCAACCACCAGCAGGCCCGAAGTGTCCTTGTCCAAGCGATGCACCAACCCGGCGCGCGGAACGGTGTTGGTCTGGGGAAACCGGTGCAACAGCGCATTCTGCAAGGTGCCGGAGGAAATCCCGGCGCCCGGGTGTACCGTCAGGCCCGCTGGCTTGTTGATCACGGCGATCGCCTTGTCGTGGTAAACCACGTCCAGCGCGATTTTCTCGGGGTGTACGGTCAAATCCGCTTCTGGCAGGGCTTCCAGCTCCAACTGGTCACCGGCCAGGACCAGCGTACGGGGCTTATCCACCGCGATTCCATTGACGCTGACGCGGCCCTCGCCAATCCAGGTCTGCAGGCGCGCGCGCGACCAGTCGCTGAAAAGCTTGGCGCAGACCACATCCAGACGCTGTTCCGTCAATTCGTGTGGAACCTCAGCGCTGTGGCGGAGGTCTTCTTCATCGTCTGCGGAATGGGTCTTGGTTACTTTAGCCATCGGCTATACTCGCGCCTCATAAAATCGTTTCGAAAACATGAAATCATCCAACCTGTTGCGCGTGGCATTCATTGCACTGGCCGTTGCCATCTCTGCATGCTCATCAACGCCTGCCAAGGACTCCGACAAGGATAAGTCCGCGAAGGATAAGCCTTTAGCCCCGGTGAATCCTTTCCGCGCAGATAGCGCTGACCAGCTGTCTGCCAAGGAGCGCAAGCTCGACGCGGAGGGATTGTATAGGCAAGCGCGCCTGTCACTCGACAGTTCCGACTTCAGCACCGCCATCAGCCGCTACAGCCAGATCGCCGCCCGCTTCCCTTTTACCGAATACGCCACGCAGGCCGACCTCGAGCGCGTGTATGCGCTCTACCGCAGCTTCCAGCCTGACGATTCACTCACGGCGGCGGATAAATTCCTGAAGGAACACCCGCGTCACCCGGCCGCAGACTACGTGCAGTACATCAAGGGCCTGGTCAACACATCACGCGACGAAGGCTTGTCCGGCGCCTTGGGCCTGGACAACACCAAGGAAGACGTCAGCTACCTGCGTCGCGCCTTTGATGATTTCTCCCTGCTCGCGCAGAAGTATCCGACCAGCCCCTACGCCGGGGATGCACGCCAGCACATGATTGACCTGCGCAATCGCATTGCACAGCATGATTTGCATGTTGTGCATTACTACATCAAGCGCGGCGCCTTCATCGCCGCGGCCAAGCGCTCCGAGCAGATCCTGCTGCAATACCCGGGCGCGCCCGCCACTGTCGAGGCCATGCAAACCCTCGAGAAGTGCTACACGCAAATGGGTCTGACAGACCAGGCGGCCGAAGTGCACAAGCTCCTTGTGGCACAGCTCGCGATGCCCACACCGAAAACCGATTATCCCATTGTACCGAAGAAGCCCGGCTTCTTTGCGAGCCTGTTCAACTGGTCAAAGTCCAATCCTGCGCCAGCACCTGCACCTGTGCCAGCACCAGCAGCGTTGGCAGCACCGGTGCCAGCGGCGGCCGTGAAGGCGGCCCCGGCAAAAGCCGCTGCTCCCGCGGCAGCGGCAGCTGAAGCCGCCCCTGCTTCAGGCAGCTGGCTCAAGCAGCTTTTCACCCCGGGCGACCAGGCGGTTGAAGGCGCAACCATCGTGATTCCCTCGCAAGACAGCAAACCCGCCAGCAATGCCGATGGCACTGCGGCGGCAGGCGCAAACACCGGCGCTGCTCCCGCATCATCCAACGACGGCGCCATCCGTGGCGGCGGATTCAGCATCACGATGGAACCGTACGACGACGGCGACAGCCCCAAGCCCGCGGCAAAGCCTGCCGCTGCGAAGACGGCACCGGCGGCAGCCACGCCTGCGGCGCCAGTCGCCGCTCCTGCGGCCACGCCCGCAGCACCCGCCGCGCAGAATCCAGCCGAAGCGCCGACCATGTCGAACTGGTTCCGCGGCCTGTTCTCATCCGACCAGAAGCCCGCCGCAACCACAGCGGCGACGCCAAGCGCTCCGGTAGCGGCCAGCAAGCCAGCCGCTGATACGAACGCACCGGCCAAACCGGCTGATGACAGCAAGGCACCGACCATTCTTGATCTGCTTTACAACTCGGTGGCGCCGGAGAAGAAAGACGCTGACGGTGCTGTGGCGCCCGCAGAGAGCAAGGACAGCAAGCCCGCCACCACGCCGTAAAAGGCGAGTGGCTAGATGTCGCCGTACACCGCGGTGATCGGATAGCGGCGCTCGCGCCCGAACGCACAGCCGGTGACCTTGGGGCCCGGTGCGGCTTGGCGGCGCTTGTACTCTGAACGACGCACGAGTCCGGCAACGCGTCGCACATCCGCCTCGCTGAATCCCTTCTTGATGATCTCGGGAATCGACAGCTGCGCTTCGACGTAGGCTTGAAGAATCGGATCCAGCACTTCGTACGGCGGCAATGAATCCGAATCCTTCTGGTCGGGACGCAACTCCGCTGACGGCGGCCGCGTGATCACGCGCTCGGGAATAACCTCCGAGACGGTGTTGCGATAACGGCAAAGACGATAGACCAGCGTCTTGTACACATCCTTGATCGGCGCATAACCACCACACATGTCGCCGTAGAGCGTGGCGTAGCCCACCGCCATCTCGCTCTTGTTGCCGGTCGGCAGCACGACATGTCCGAACTTGTTCGACAGCGCCATCAGCAGCATGCCGCGGCTGCGTGATTGCAGGTTTTCTTCAGTCAGGTCAACCGCGCGTCCGGCGAATTCGCCCGACAGCATTTGCGTGAACGTTTCAAACGCCGGCTCGATCGGCAGCATCGAATACCGGATGCCCATGAGCTCGGCCTGGATGCGCGCATCGTCGTTCGACATGTCCGCGGTGTAGCGCGAAGGCATCGACACGCCCCACACGCGATCAGCGCCCAAGGCATCGACGGCAATCGCAGCCACCAATGCTGAATCGATACCACCCGACATGCCAATCAGCGCGCCGGGAAATCCATTGCGATTGACGTAGTCACGCACGCCCTGCACCAGCGCGCGATAGGTCACTGCATCTTCGCTCTGCCCGGCGCGTTGCATACCCTTCAGCTTTCCATCACTGAAGGAAATCGCATGGACGCCTTCCTCGAATTCCGGCGCGGCGAAGGCAACGGAACCATCCGCATTCACGGCGCAGGAGTCACCATCAAAAACGATATCGTCCTGTCCGCCTACGCAATTGACGTAAACCACCGGCAGGCAGTTTTCCGCAACGCGCAGGTCTAGCGCGCGACGGCGCTCGTAGGACTTGCCGATGTTGAAGGGCGAAGCATTGATGTTGAGGATCAGCCCGGCACCCGCTGCACGCGCTTGCGCGGCGGGCTCGGGAAACCAGATGTCCTCGCAGATCGTCAGGCCAATCTTGTGGCCCTTGATCTCGAATACGCAGGCATCATGCCCGCGCTTGAAATGACGGCGCTCGTCAAACACGCCGTAATTCGGTAACTGTTGCTTGCGATAGCGCGCGACAAGACTGCCATCGCGAATCACGTAAGCCGCATTGTAGATCTGGCCGTACTCGTACTCGGGCAGGCCGAACACCAGCGTGATGCCTTTGACTTCATTCAGCAGGCGATTGACGCCCTGCTCGATCAGGCGCGGCACCGCAGTGCGCAGAAGAAGATCGTCAGGCGGATAGCCGATCAGAGAAAGTTCAGGACAGGCAACGAGGTCGGCACCCAGCTCGTCACGAGCCTTGCGTGCCGCCTCGATGATCTTGCCAACATTGCCTTCGACGTCGCCGACCCAGAGGTTAAGCTGGGCGGCGGCGACCGTAAGAGACTGCTGCATCAACAGTGCTTATTTTTTGCTGAGCAGGGCCAGCATCGCAGCGCCGAGGTCAGCAGGCGAGCGAACCGTCTTCACACCAGCAGCTTCCAGCGCAGCAAACTTCTCGTCAGCCGTGCCCTTGCCACCGGCAATGATGGCGCCAGCATGGCCCATGCGCTTGCCCGGAGGAGCAGTCACGCCTGCGATGTAAGCCACCACCGGCTTCTTGACGTTGTGCTTGATGTACTCGGCCGCTTCTTCTTCCGAAGAACCACCGATTTCGCCGACCATGATGATGCCGTCGGTCTGCGGATCGGCTTCGAACATCTTGATGACGTCGATGAAGCCCATGCCGCGAACCGGGTCACCGCCGATGCCGACGCAGGTGCTCTGGCCGAGGCCGTTCTGCGTGGTCTGGTGCACGGTTTCATAGGTCAGCGTGCCCGAGCGCGACACCACGCCGATGCGACCCGGCTTGTGGATGTGGCCCGGCATGATGCCGATCTTGCATTCGCCCGGCGTGATCACGCCCGGGCAGTTGGGGCCGATCAGCACGCAGTCTTTTCCTGCGAGCGTGGCCTTGACCTTGACCATGTCATTCACCGGAATACCTTCGGTGATGCAGACGATGATCTTGATGCCGGCGTCGGCCGCTTCGAGGATGGCGTCGGCTGCAAACGGCGCAGGCACGTAGATCATCGTGGCGTCAGCGCCGGTGGCCTTCACAGCGTCATGCGCGGTGTTGAACACCGGCAGGCCCAGATGGGTGGTACCGCCGCGGCCCGGCGTTACGCCGCCAACCAGCTTGGTTCCGTAAGCGATCGCCTGCTCGGAGTGGAAGGTGCCCTGCTTACCGGTGAAGCCCTGGCAGATAACTTTGGTGTTCTTGTTGATCAGGATCGACATGTCTTACTTTCCTTGGGCTGCGGCAACGACGGTCTTGGCCGCCTCGGTGAGATCGGAAACGGGCGTGATTTTGAGACCGCTCTGTTCGAGCAGTTCACGGCCCTTCTCCATGTTGGTGCCCTGCAGGCGCGCAACAACGGGGATCTTGAGACCGGTCTGCTTGCAAGCCTGGATGATGCCTTCGGCAATCAGGTCGCAGCGGACGATACCGCCGAAGATGTTGATGAAGATCGCCTTCACTTCCGGCGAACGGGTGATCAGCTTGAACGCTTCCGTCACCTTCTCGGCCGTGGTGCCACCACCGACGTCGAGGAAGTTGGCCGGCTGGCCACCGTGCAATTTCACGATGTCCATCGTCGCCATGGCCAAGCCTGCGCCGTTGACCATGCAGCCGATGTTGCCTTCGAGGGTGACGTAGTTGAGGTCAAACTTGCTAGCTTCGCGCTCGCGGTCATCTTCCTGCGAAGGATCGCGCATGTTGGCGATTTCCTTCTGGCGGAACAGCGCGTTGTCGTCGAAGTTGAGCTTGGCGTCGAGCGCCATCACGCTGCCTTCCTTGGTGACGATCAGCGGGTTGATTTCAACCAGGCTGCAGTCGAGATCGGTGATCATCTTCGACAGGCCCAGCATGATCTTGGTGAACTGGTCGACCTGCTCTTTGCTCAGGTCCATGAAGAAGCCGAGTTCGCGAGCCTGGTAAGGCTGCAGGCCAGCAGCCGGATGCACGCTGACATGCTTGATCTTTTCCGGCGTGCTGTGCGCGACTTCTTCGATATCCATGCCGCCCGAAGCGGAGGCCATGAACACCACGCGCTCCAGCGTGCGGTCAACCACAGCAGAGATGTACAGCTCACGCGCAATGGCGGAAGGTTTTTCAACCCAGACGCTGTTCACGGGCAGGCCGTGGGCGTCGGTCTGGATGGTCACGAGGCGCTTGCCGAGCATGCCCTTGGCGGCTTCTTCGACGGCATCAAAGCCATCGACCAGCTTGACGCCACCGGCCTTGCCGCGCGCACCGGCATGCACCTGCGCCTTGACCACGAATTTCTCGCCACCAACCTGCTTGGCGGCTGCACGAGCCTGTTCCGGGCTTGCCGCGAGAGCGCCCTGGGGCACTGGAATGCCGTAGCGCGTGAAGATTTCTTTGGCTTGATACTCGTGTAGATTCATTCGAACTTCCTGATCAGTCTTTTGCGAGGGGTGGGATTCTGCTCCAAGGTACTCGGGTTAGGCAAAACCAGCCCCACCCGCAAGGAGTAGCCAAGACAATTTAATTGTTAATATGTATTAATTATTAAATTTCTTGACGTACAAAAAATAACGCAGCAAAACGTCGCCGTTCTGGTTGGCAACAGCCTGCGACATGCAGCATGCGCCGTGACAAGTGCAGCAAAAGCATCTGCCGCAACGGCAACCAGCGGGCCGCCTCCGGCACCCGCCCGCCCAAGCAAGACACGGTGCCTATCGCCCCCTACAATCAGCCAATCCCGTACCACTGACCGTCCAGAACCCGAATGTTTCGTCTACTTCTCATTGCTGCTGCCGCCTGGATCATCTGGCGCATGCTGCGCGGCTTGCGCATTCATGTTGAACGCGTGCAGCCACCCCCGCCAGAGCGCTATGAAGCGATGGCGCGTTGCGCAAAATGTGGCACGCATCTGCCTGCATCCTCGCTGTCAAAATCGGGAACCTGCGGCCGCTGCTCGGAATGAGCAGCCGTAAAAATCATATGTGGAAAATTGCAGCGTGAGCGGTGTGGCGTCGGCACAGCGGGATAGCGCGCACGCCGATTGGCGACTGTTGCGCCTGCTGTCGGTTTATCGCCTGCTGCTGATCAGCGCATTGCTGATCACCTATGAAAGCGGCTTCAGCAACATCATTTTTGACCAGGGACTGCCCAAGCTGTTCCGCTACACCTGCGATGCCTACGCAATCGCCGCGCTGCTGCTGATCATCCCGCTGGCCAAACGCAGGCCAGCGATCGCCACGCAGGCGCTGATCCAGTTTGCCATCGATGCCTGCGCGCTCGGCCTGCTCGTCTACACCAGCGGCGGCGTGCCCAATGGCATGGGCATCCTGCTGATCACGCCAGGGATCGCGACCGCCATTTTGCAAACACCGCGGATCGCCCTGCTACAGGCCGCGGGGGCGACGCTGGTCATGTTCGGCGAAGAAATCCTGCGGCAATCCTCCATTGGATTTGTCGCATCGGAATTCACCGTCACCGGCTTCCTGGGGCTGATGTTCTTTGCAACGATGATGGCCGCCAATACCGTGGCCGTGCGCGCACGCCGCAGTGAAGCGCTGGCCGAGCGCGTCGGCAGCGATCTCGCCAGCATGTCGCGGCTCAATGACAGCATCATCGAGAACATGGACACCGGCGTGCTGGTGGTCAATGCGCAGCGCCGGTTGCGCAGTTCCAATACCGCCGCCGGCCGCTTGCTGCACGCCAATCTCGTCAATGGCCACCCGCTGGCCAACGGCGCGCCACAGCTTGATCTGGCGCTGTGCGACTGGATGACGGGCACCGCGCCGACCCCGACCGTTTTGAGCGCTGGCGCGATGGATGTCCTGCCGCGGTTCACGCGCCTCGGATGGGGTGACGATGCGCCGATCCTGATCCTGCTGGAAGACGCTGGTGCCCTGCGTGAGCAGGCACAGCAGATGAAGCTCGCGGCATTGGGCCGGCTCTCGGCCAGTATCGCGCATGAAATCCGCAACCCGCTCGCCGCGATCAGCCACGCCGGGCAGTTACTGTCCGAATCGCCCGAGCTCAAGGAAGAAAACCAGCGCCTGTTGAACATGATCCAGCGTCACGGCGCGCGCATCGAGAAAATTGTCCGCGACGTCCTCAGCATTTCCCGGCGCGAAACCCGCGAAATCGCCGACCTGCCTTTGAAGAGCTGGATGCTTCGCACCGCGCACCTCTACCAGGAGGGTTATCCGCTTCAGCAAAGGCCGATCGAGTTGGGAGACATCCCTGCCAGCCTTGTCGTGCAATTTGATCCAGATCATTTACAGCAGGTGCTGTTCAATCTCTGGGACAATTCGTTTGAGCACGGCGGCGGGCGCAACGTCCTGGTATTTGTCAGCGCAGGCCAGGGGCGCGCCGGCTCGGTCTGGCTGGATGTCCACGATACTGGCCCAGGCATTCCGACAGAGTTCGCAGAGCAGATTTTTGAACCGTTTTTTACGACGGCCACGCACGGCACCGGGCTGGGCCTGTATTTATCGCGTAGTCTCTGCGAATACAATCAGGCCAAACTCGTGTACACGCAGCAACTGGAAGGCACCTGTTTCCGCATCCTGTTTTCACTCGATAACCGTTAAAGATGACCAAGGCCTCTGCGCTCATAATTGATGACGAAGCTGATATCCGCGAACTGGTGGAGATCACGCTCACGCGCATGGGCCTGAAAACGCAATCCGCCGCGACGCTAAAGGAAGCCTATGCCCTGCTGGCCGAGCGCAGGTTTGATTTCTGCATCACCGACATGCGCCTGCCCGACGGCAACGGCCTGTCACTGATCCAGCATATCCAGCGCGAAATCCCGAACATGCCAGTGGCGATGATCACGGCTTACGGCAATGCGCAGGCCGCCGTTGAAAGCCTGAAGGCCGGTGCTTTCGATTTTGTCTCCAAGCCAGTAGACCTGGCCACGCTGCGCAAGCTGGTCGACAACGCGCTGAACCTGCGCAAGAACGATACGAATGATAGCGGTGGCAACGAGCTCCTCGGCCAACACGAAAGCATCCGCAATCTACGCACACTGATCGAACGCCTGGCGCGTTCGCAGGCACCCGTGCATATCGCGGGCGAATCCGGCACCGGCAAGGAACGGGTTGCGCAGCTCATCCATAAACAGGGCCCGCGCTCACAGGCGCCCTTTGTCCCGGTGAACTGCGGCGCCATCCCGACCGAACTGATGGAAAGTGAATTCTTTGGCCACGTCAAAGGCAGCTTCACCGGCGCGGTGCGCGACAAACAGGGCCTGTTCCAGAGCGCCGAAGGCGGCACGCTGTTCCTCGATGAGGTGGCGGACCTGCCGCTGCACATGCAGGTCAAGCTGCTGCGCGCCGTGCAGGAGCGCGCCGTGCGCCCGGTTGGCGCTGAGACCGAAGTGTCGGTGAATGTGCGCATCATCTCGGCGACGCACAAGAACCTGAACGATCTGGTCAACCAGGGCGCGTTCCGCCAGGATCTTTATTACCGCCTCAACGTGATTGAAGTGCGCACGCCGCCACTGCGTGAACGCGCGGACGATATTCCGCTGCTGTCGGAACATATCCTGGCGCGGATGGCGCGTGACAACGGGCTCGACACGCCGCCGAAACTCGACATTGCCGCGCAGCGTCAGCTGCGTGAGTACAATTTTCCCGGCAATGTCCGCGAACTTGAGAACATCCTCGAGCGCGCGATCACGCTGTGCGATGGCAAGGTGATCAGCGCTTCAGACCTGCAGCTGCGCCCTTCGGCGCCGGTGCAGTTCTCATCTACCGTCACGTCGGAGAATGCCGCGCTCGGTGAGCACATCGAGGAAATCGAAAAACGTGCGATCCGCGAGGCTCTGGAGAAAGCGCGTTACAACAAGACGCGCGCTGCGGAGCTGCTGGGCATGTCATTCCGCTCGTTGCGCTATCGCATCAAGAAGCTTGGCATCGAATAACGTCCCTCGTGATGGGTCAGCGCGCCGCCTTGCGGCGTAACTGCTGCCTGCGCTGATTGATGTGGCGTGTTTCGCGCTGTGGCGCGAGTTACGTTTCTTTGCTGGTGCAAAGAAACGTAACCGAAAGAAAGCACCTTTAGAAGCAAAGCCACTTGTGCCTTTCAACGTTGAGAGCGAAAACGATTGCTGGCTGCAGTTCGAGATGCGACACAAAAGTGCCGCTATCACTTTTTACACGCTGAGAGATAAAGCCCGCTGTCGTGCTGGCCAAGCGCCTGAGAACAGCAAGAGTGGCTTTGCTTTTAGAAACGTTTTCTTTGGTGACTTTCTTTGACGTTAATCAAAGAAAGTCACCCGCGCCTCAGCGCGGAACAGGCCACCTCAAAGAACAACAGGCACCAGCTACGCCGCAAGGCGGCTAACCAACCTTTAAGCAAAGGCGGAAAGATTAATCCCGATAAGACGGATCAATCCGGTCCAGCTTGCGGAGAAGCCCAGGCCAGGCTAGCTGCCCGCCCAAGCCCTTGGTCACCTGCGCCGCCGCAGCCTTGATGCCATCAAGAATCGGCTTGGCCACCGCGATCAATTCGCCGCCACCAGCCTGTGCGCGCACCTGAATCGTGCAGGCGGCCTCCATCAGATACATCGCCAGGAACGCATCCGCTGGCGTTGCGCCCACCGTGAGCAGGCCATGATTGCGCAACATCAAACTCATCTTGTCTCCCAGATCGCGAACCAATCTTGGCTTTTCGTCTTCGTTGAGCGCGATGCCTTCATAGTCGTGATAAGCCAGGGACGCCAGCACCACCACCGACTGCTGTGAAATCGGCAGCAAGCCGCCTTTCTGCGCAGACACCGCAACGCCATTCAGAGAATGCGTATGCATGACGCACATCGCGTCTTCGCGCGCGGCGTGGATGGCGCTGTGAATGGTGAAGCCGGCGGGATTGATCTCATAGGGCGATTCGCCAACCTTCTTGCCGCTGAGATCAATCTTCACCAGCGACGAGGCGGTGATTTCCTCGAACAACATGCCGTAAGGATTGATCAGGAAATGGTGCTCAGGCCCGGGCACACGCGAAGAGATATGGGTGAACACCAGGTCGTCCCACTTGAAGTGAGCCACCAGGCGATAGGCCGCGGCCAGGTTCACGCGCGCTTCCCATTCCTGATTCGATACCGAGCCGCGAATGGATTGGCTATTGTCGTCGGCGATGCGTCCCATGATTCCTCCAGATGCCTGGCAGGCTCCTAAAACCGGCCGGGCTGGGTTAAATTTCGACTCACATCATTCCCCGGTGACTGCCATGCCGTCAAAACCTGCTGCCCCGTTCACGCCCGCGACCTTCAAATTCCTGCGCGATCTCAAGCGCAACAATAACCGTGAGTGGTTCACCGCCCACAAAGCGCGCTACGAGGCCGAGCTGAAAGAGCCCTGCCTGCGCTTCATCGCCGCACTGGATGCGCCGCTCAAGGCCCAGATCAGCGAGCAGTACGTGGCGAGCGCCAAGGCGGTGGGCGGTTCGCTGTTCCGCATTTATCGCGACACCCGCTTCTCCGGCGACAAGACACCGTACAAGACGCATGCGGGCATGACCTTCTTCCATCAGGCCACCAAGGCGGTTGCGCGAGGCAGCGATGGCAGCAACGCTTCGCCGGGCCGTCTCGATGCGCCGCTGTTCTATCTGCACCTGGAACCGGGCGAATGTTTCATCGGTGGCGGCGTCTGGCACGGCCAGCCGGAAACGCTCAAGCGCATTCGCAGTTACATGGTCAACAATCCAGCCAGCTGGAAGAAGGCCACACGCGGCAGCGCCTTCAGCAAGGTCTATTCACTGGAGGGTGACAGCCTCTCACGTCCACCGGCAGGCTATGACCCCGCGCACGAGCTCATCGAAGATCTCAAGCGCAAGGACTACGTCTGCACCGCCACGCTCAGCGAAGAACAGGTTTGCTCGCCGGACTTTCCCAAGATCGTCCTCAAGCACTTTGCCACGGCCGCGCCGATGATCGACTGGCTGTGCGGCGCGCTGGACCTGGATTTCTGATTCAGCCACCCAGGCCGAATCGTTTCATCAGCAGGCGGTCCTTGATCGCTGCCGGCAACGTGGCCAAACGCGGCAGCGCGCTGCTGCCGGAGCCGAGGCGAATCACCAGCTTTGGGTTCTTTGCCATCACGGCATCGACGAATTTCCTCGCGAACACCAAAGTCGGCGTCGCGTGCTCCTGCGAAGCACCCGCGCGCTTGGCGATGCCCTGCGCATAAGGCGCATAGAGCTTCCACGTCTGCCGCTGTGTCTGCGCCTGCGCGCCTGCACCGAAGCCCGACTGGATGGCGCCCGGCTGCACCAGCAGTACCTCAATCCCGAACGGTTTGAGCTCCATGCGCAGCGCGTCATTCAGGCTGTGCAAGGCCGCCTTGCTGGCGCAGTAAGGCCCGGCAAATGGCGTGGTCAGCAATCCGGAAACGCTGCCGACATTGATGATGCGTCCGCCACCCTTCTCCACCATGCCGGGAACCACCGCCTGCACCATCGCCACAGGGGCGGTGAGATTGGTTTCCCACTGGCGACGCAATTCATCCAGCGGCAACTCGGCGGTGGGCCCCATGACGGGAATACCGGCATTGTTCACCAATACGTCAACGCCGCCATGCCGGGCCTGCACATGGGCAACAGCCGCTGCAATTGAATCCGCGCGGGTCACATCCAGCGCCAGGGCATGAATGCCTTTCTCCGCGAGCGCGTTCAGCGTCTCAGGCTTTCGCGCCGTCGCGTAGGTTGTATAGCCACGCGCATGAAATGCCTCGGCCAGCGCATAGCCGATGCCACTGGAGCAACCTGTAATCAGAACCACCGGATCATGACGCATGAGGACGAAAGCCAATGCCAAAAGGAAGCGCCACTATATTCGCTTCCGCCGAAACGGGATGGCCGCGCCAACAGGCATCTTTTAGCTGGAAGAAGCCCTAGCTGCCTTTGCGCTTCGATGCAGGCTTTGCGGGAACCTTGGCGCCTTGGCCGTCCTTGCCTAGCGGCGATGTGACTTTTCCTTTTCTGGCTGCGCAAAAATGGGCGCCTGCGGGCTTCCGGGCGCTGGGGCCACGATGGTGCCATCCGAGGTGCGCCGCCGCCGGCCGATGAACACAACGAAGCACAAGCCCAGCAATACGACCAGCGGGAAGATCATCAGGATGTCTTTCATGGCAACTCCTTGTCGGGTATCTCTTCGAGTATTGGAAAAAAATGGACCCGCAGTGGTGACACTGCGGGCCAGGGGAGCGGAGGCTAAGGGGTAAAGCCTCCTGGGAGCTACAGCACAATGCGCTTAGTGCAGGCCAAGATCCTTGAGCTGCTGCTGGGCCTTTTCCTTGGCCAAGCCATACTTTTCCTGCAGCTTGCCAAGGAGGACATCGTGATCTCCTTCGGCGGCCTTCAAATCATCATCCGTGAGTTCACCCCACTTCTGCTTGATCTTGCCGGACAACTGCTTCCATTCACCTTTGACGGTATCCTTGTTCATGTCGTACTCCTGTTGCGTGGGAAATTGGCTTGTTACTGCTTGGCGATGAGGCCCGAGGCGTCTACGCTGGCCACGCCTTCGATCTGCTTGGCGACAGTCGTGGCCTGATCGACCGAAGCCTGGGTATCCACGGCTCCCGTCAGGGTGACCACGTGGTTAACGGTCTTAACGCTGATCTTGAAACCCTTGGTCACGCTGTCCGCCAGCAAGGCTGATTTGACCTTGGTGGTGATCCAGCTATCCGAGACCACGCGCTCGGTTTTCTTGGCGGCGCGCTTGGTCTTCTTCTCAACCTGGCTGGCCACCGATGGCGTCTCGATGCCGTTATCAACGTTGAGCACGCCATCAACCGTCTTGGCGATCGATTCAGCCGCGCTCTTCGCGTCGGACGACGGCGCAGTACCGGTCAGGGAAACAACGCCGTTGGCCGTCGTCACGCTGATATCTGAATTCTCCAGGCGCGAATCATCCAGGTACTTGGCCTTCACCTTGGCGGTGATGGCGGCATCGCTAAGCGCCGTGCCAGCATCCGCACTCTTGGGCTCCGGCGCGCTGGCGGCATTGGCGTAATGCGCCATGCCCAGGCCCAGCAACGTTGCAACTGAAATGATCTTTACGAAGTGTTTGGTATTCATGGTGAATCTCCTGAGGGGCAAATCAGTGAAATTTGCTAAGGGACTACTCAAAATCGTATTGCTGTAAAAAAACGGTTTCCTCGACACTGAGTGCGCAGGTGCACCATTCCGGCCTTGCCTGCGAATCAGTCGCCACCGCGGGCTGGCCATCATTTGCCGTGTCTTCTTTCCTGGCGGCATCACTCACTGAGCAGAGGCTTGATAGTGAAGCAAGGACAGCGGCGGCCAAGGTATTCATGGAATGGCGGCACCGGTAATCACCAGAGACCCCAAGGCCACCACGAGAAGCACTGAAACCGTGAGGTGAACCGCGCCTTTCGCACGCCGTGGAAGCCCCAGGAAACCGCTAGCCGACCAAAGCAGAAACACACTGACGGCTATTGCGAGCAGCATCATGGGCGACTCCTTTAGAGACGTTAAACGCCGGAAGCAGCAGGCCTAGAAATTGAACTGGAGGATGGCGGACGCGCTATCAACGTGGGTCTGATCCATACGGAATCTTTCGTACTCCGCGCGCAGATCCAGGTTTTCCGCGAGGCGGAAACGAACGCCCGCACCGTAGGTAAATGAAGTGCCGTTATCGTCGCGGCTGATGCTGTTGAAGCGGTTGTCGGTTTTCCACATCAGCGCGCCGGCTTTTGCATAGGGCGTCACGAACGGAGTCACCGGGACATCAAGCACCAGATCCGTAGTCCAGCCGCTGGCCTTGACCCGATCCGAGCTGCGATTGGATGCACCGAAGTCAATGTACTGGCCTTCGATCGACACCATTGGATTGAACTTGATGCCAGCGAGAGCTTTCCAGGAGACACGGTTCTTGGTGAGGTCACCGTTGCTATTGGTGAAGTCTTCGCCGTTGACGCGCCCATAGCCAGCACCACCACCGATGTAAATATTCGGGCGGCCTGACGCATCGTCATCCGCAAAAGCTCGTATCGAGCTGGAACACATCACCACCAGAAGCGTTGTGGTCAGTACAGGCTTGAGCTTTTGCATAAAAATTCCTCATCAAATGGATGGCTGATTTCATCAAACCGGAAATCAATTCAAGTCTCGTCCGCTTGATAAGGGCAACGTGCGTGCCAGCTTTATAAATTCATTTATTGATAGTGAGTTATGAAAAATATGAGGGCGATTCCGGGCAGGCCGGCGCCAATCCGTCGTAAAAATGCCCAAAAGTGTCGGGCGATGCCGACACCTCTGCCCCGGGCAATTCCTATCGAACTGTTTTTATTGGAATTGCGCTGTCGCCTCCGGGCGACAACAAGCGATTCAGCCCTCGGATTTGAACAACGCGGGATTCAATCCAAAGCGCGCCAGAAGCTTGTAGAACTCGGTGCGATTGCGTTCGGCCATGCGCGAGGCCTGGCTGATGTTGCCGCCGGTGATCTGCAACAGCTGGGTGAGATACGCCCGCGTGAAATCATCACGCGCTTGCGCAAATGTCGGCGGCGGCAGGATCTCATCGCCCAGGGCCTTCTGCACGATCCTGGCGCCAATCACCGGCGTCACCGACAGCGCCACGTTCTGCTCAACGATATTGAAGAGCTGTCGTACGTTGCCAGGCCAGCGCGCAGCCACCAGCAATTCCATCGCCTCCGGCGCATAGACCTTGCAGCGCTCGCCACTGCGCGCGGCGAGCGTCGCGAGATAGCGCGACACCAGCATCGGGATATCGCTGACGCGCTCGGATAACGATGGCATGCGCAGGCCCACGACATTCAAACGATAGTAAAGGTCGGCACGGAACCTGCCTTCGTCCATCGCCGCTTTCAGATCCTGGTGCGTCGCGGAAATGATGCGCACGTTGACCGGGAATGATCGAACACTGCCAACAGGACGAACCTGGCGCTCCTGTAGCACTCGCAGCAGCTTGACCTGCAGCGGCAGCGGCATGTCGCCAATTTCGTCCAGCAGCAGGGTCCCGCCATCAGCGGCGCGGAAGAGTCCTTCATGCTCGCGGATCGCGCCGGTGAAAGCGCCTTTCTCGTGCCCGAACAATTCCGACTCCAGCAGGTTCTCCGGAATGGCGCCACAGTTCACCGCCAGGAATTCCCTGCCTGCGCGCGGGCTGGCCTTGTGGATCGCGCGAGCCAGCAATTCCTTGCCGGTGCCACTTTCCCCCACGATCATGATGCCCGTATCACTGGAAGCCACGCGCCGGGCATCCTCCAGCAACTGCAACATGAGCGGGTGCGTGGTAACGATTTCTTCGCGCCATTTATCACTGCGCGCGTGGTCAATCGGCGCCGCGCCGCCGGAAATCTGCATCGCTTTCTCGACAACGCTCAACAACGCTTCCTTATCGACAGGCTTGGTCAGGAAATCAAATGCGCCGCGATGCGTTGCGGTTACGGCATCAGGAATCGTTCCGTGCGCGGTCAGCAGGATCACCGGCAGCCCAGGCTGCAGGCGCTGCACTTCTGCGAGCAGCTCCATGCCGTCGGTGACCGGCATTCGCAGGTCCGAAATGACCAGGTCGGGACGAAAGCTGTGGATGAAATTGATCGCCTCGGCTGCGTCCTTGGCGCATTCCACATCGTATTGATGCGCGCGCAACCGGATGCTCAACAAGCGCAGCATGTCCGCGTCGTCATCCACCAACAGTATTCGGCGCTTGGTAGTATCCATACGATTCAGCGGGCACCTGTTCGTTGATTGGCTTTCTCCAGGTTCCTCTCGATCGCCGTCAGCGCCTTGATTTGCGCCTTGACGTCTTCCAGCTCCTGGCTGAGATCCTTGTTGTCGCTCGACAGGGTTTTCACCTTGTCCTCCAGCGCCATGCTATGCCTCGTCGCGCCGATTCTGGTCTTCAGATAAAGGTTGATCACCGGCGGCAGGGTGTCCTTGTTGGCCTGCAGCTCGTCAGCCAGCCTCTGCGCCTTGACTGCATCCGCATGGGAATGTCCGGTGGTCGTCAACGACAGGGCCAGGCGCATCTTGTTGGTGTCAGAAGGATCCGCCTCGTACTGCTGCTGCAGCAAGGCATCCAGGTTCTTGCGCGCGCCGGCGTCTGCGTCAAGCAGCTCCTGCATCAGGATCAGCAGATCCTCGAGCTGTGAAATTATTTTTTGATCATCAGAGAGTGATGCCCATGTCGCGAGCTTCAACTCGGGCTTGGGCATGACGGGTGCCGTTTGGCAACCGCCCAGGCAGAAGCAGGTGAGCAGAATCGTCGCCGGTACATCAACCCGAAACCGGAACGGAAACTGATACGGATGCCCGTTCATATTCAATCGGGAGCCGGATGAGGAAGCACGCACCAACCGAGGGACGATCAACCACGGCGATGGTACCCCCATGCGCCTTGACGCAGTCATAGACCACAGCCAGGCCGATTCCGGTACCTTGAAGATGCCGGCCAGCCGGTGGCGTCCCCGTGAAATAAGGGTCAAAGATATTTCTACGATCATTCTCGGGAATGCCTGGCCCTTCATCGAAAATCTCGATCAGTAGTACGTTAGAGGTCGTAACGCTATTGGTCTTGGCCGCTTCTAGTTGGGCGGCGACGGACACTGTACCGCCTTTCGGAGAGAACTTGATGGCATTGGAGATCAGGTTATCCAAGGTCATGCGGAGGCGTTCGCGGTCAGCATACACTTGAAACTGCTCGCAATGAATCAAAAACTTTAAATTCCTGGACGCTATCAGGACCCGGTAGCGATGCACGCAGCGCTCCAGCAGCACACGCATCGGGAAGAAGCTGAGATCCAGCCGGCCGGCTTTTTCACGCCACTCTTCGAAATCGAGAAGGTTCTCGATCAAGGCTTGCAGCTCAAAACTGTTGTTGTTCAGGATGCCGACAACTTCCGCCTGCTGCTCCGACAAACTTCCGGTGACGCCCTCGGCCAGCAATTCGACGCCTTCACGAACACTCGCCAACGGCGTCTTCAGTTCATGTGCCATTTGCCGCAGGAAGCGATTTTTATCCTGGTCCACCGTCAGCAAACGGACTCGCAGCCAATCCAGTTCCTGCCCCAGGCGTTGCAGTTCCTGCGGGCCACTGACGCTGATGGGCTTGTCCAATCGATCCGCACCCAGATCGCGGATCGCGCGATCGAGCCGGCGCAAGGGAAAGACCACGTAGTACGCCGAAAGCAGTGCCATGCCGCCTGCAATCGGCAGCAGAAGGGCACTCAATACGATCAGGAATTTTTCATGCTCGGCCGCGCGCAGCTCGATGACATTGGCTTCTTCGGAAATAAATGCCTGGGCCTGATCGGTGATGCCGTTCGCTATCTTGTGAACGCCACTGAACCGGTCCAAGGCAGAGACAAGCTCGGGCGATTTGGCGACGTTCTTCTTGAGGGCCAGATCAAGCGCCTGCATGTCAGCCGCAATATCATCCAGCTCCCAATCTCCTCGCCGGTATTGCGGCGCAAACCTCAACGCTTCGAGGGCCGCATTGGCTTCACCCTGACGCTGGGAGTAGGTGCTGAGATTCTTCGCATCGCCCAGAACCTGGTATTGCCGGGCCATGCGATCCATCGCCAGCAGGCTATCTTCCAACGCCTGGCTTTTCTGAATGACGCCGACACCATTGTTCAGAAGACGGTTGCTGTCGTCCGCGAGATCTTTTGCATAGATCGCGGCCACCGCCGCCACCGCAATGACTGGCAACGCAATCAAGGCATAGCCCAGCAATATCAAGCTAAGAATGGAACGTGGCCTTGCAGGGAGCCGCATCAGCAATTACCTCGAACAACATGATTGGCAATGCGGGATTCGATCAATTGATGGTCAGCAGCGCAACGCCGGTCAGCCGAGCATAGCAACGAACCACCCATTCATCGAATCAGGTACCAACGCAGAAAAATCCTACAGACAATTGCTCTTGTGTTGAAATCCAGGGTGAATCACTCAGGCATGCGACATCTTCTTTCCGGATGGCTCACCCTTCTTGCCCAGTTCCTCCAGCAACGTGTGCATATCCTCGGCGTGCTCTTCCTCATTCGCAAGAATCTCTTCGATCATGCGACGGGTCGTTGGATCGTCATTGCCCAGATACTGAACAATCTCGCGATAGGTATCGATGGCAATGCGCTCGGCGACCAGATCTTCCTTGATCATTTCAACCAGGTCTGCGCCTTCAACATATTCGGAGTGACTGCGCGTCTGCAGCCCTTCGGGCGAGAAGTTGGGATTGCCATTGAGCTGGGTAATGCGCTCGGCGATCCGGCTGGCGTGCTGCTGCTCTTCCTGCGCGTGCTCCAGAAATTCCGCTGCCACGCTCTTGGCGTGGATACCCGAAGCCTTGTAGTGATGGTAGGAGTAGCGCAGCACGCAGATGATCTCGGTCGCAAGCGCCTCGTTCAAAATCTCGATCACTTTCTTGCGGTCAGCGCCGTATCCTTCCGTCACCGCGCCCTTCTGCATCTGGGCCCTGGCGCGCGAACGAATCAACTTGATATCGGTGAGAAATACTTTCTTGCTTGACATGGTTCACTCCACTGCTTCATTGGATGCGCAACTCATTTGATTGGGCCGCCTCAACTGCACAAGGCCTTGAGCACGCGCGCGCGATGCCGCAATGCATCGTGGTTGACCTGGCCTTCGGACTCACCCATCTGGGTCGCATGAACGGTTATTCCCGTATCCGGCGTCAGCGCCAGAAAAACCTGATGCACCTGGGCCCGCCGCGGATGCGCCGAACTTATGCGACCGCCAGCCCGGGGCTTTTTGATGGAGGGTTTGACATCGTAGTCGGTGTCTTGTCGCTGGATATTGGACGGTGGAGCAGGTTTGGAGTTTGTCTTCTGTGGCTCAGTCGCATTTTGTGTCTTGTCATCTTTGTGGATTTCCTTGGTTTTGCCAGATAGCGTGAGCAATGCGCGGCCATCCTGATGAATTCTGTTCACGGTCACTCTCCTGGTTTGTTACTGCCGCCTCGGTGCTTCAATCCAATTCAGAATGGAAAGCTTTGAGACAATCTCGCGAATATCGGCAGACGCATCCATCACGCCATGCCAATCCTCCTTGTGAAAGCACATCAGCAGGTAATCCTTCATGAGGGCAAAGTCCTTCTCAAGCTGATGCCTCTCCTGATCCGGCGCGTGATCACGAAACAGTGATCCGGTGTCCTGAGCGGTTTCCATGGCGATTCATTTCTCGATTTCTTCATCACGGCGCAATCAACAGGCCCGGAGGCAGGTCTTTCTCGCCGATTGCTCCAAGAGGCCCGTCATCCGCCAGATTCGACGGCTGACAGGCCACCGGCAGACACCAGAGTCGGGGCCTGTCTGGGAACTAGCGCTGCTGCGGCTTGTTCTGCGCCCTTGGGCGATCATCGGCGTGATTGCCTTGCTGCTGATCGTTGTTATGGCGCGCATGCTGCTGTGTATCTTTGCCAGCATTGCGCCCCTCGGCCTGTCCTGCCGAAGTTTGTCCGCCACCCTGCTGATGGCCCTGCTGTCCGTGCTCTTGCCGAGCATGTTGCTGGGTATCCTGGTTGGCGTGATCCTTGTCAGCGCCCTGAGGGTTCTGGTTCACGTTGTAAACGCGATCCTTCTTTGAATCCGTCGATACATCGTTCTTGTCTTTCATCACATTCTCCTGAAGGTTATTGCCAGCTCAAGCGGTAGGCGTGCGGACACGCATGCCACTGACCAGGCTGACAAGGAAAAGCACCAAGAAAAGGAAAAACAGAATCTTGGCCATTCCAGTCGCTGCAGAAGCAATTCCGATGAATCCGAAAAAGCCTGCAATCAGCGCCACGATAAAAAAGACTGCTGCCCAATAAAGCATTGTCGTTCTCCTGAAGTGCTTCGCTGCAGACCATGAACATCCGACCTGCGATCAAGCCAAATCCTTTGGCCCGGCATCAATCAGGCAACGCCCGTGCCAATGCAATTCTTTTCTTGGAGTAACAGTGGGTTATGGAACCAGATCACGAGGCCAGCGATTTCTCATCGGCAATCAGGGGCCTGTGCGGTCCAAATGTGTCGTGATACGGCGACAGATAAATGCAATGAAACATTAAGTGTCTGTATTTTTTATAAATCAATCGTCGCCATAAAACGACATCGCTGAATTGCACAGCCAGCAGCCATTCAACAAAGAGAATGTCACTGTCGATATCCATTTGAACCAAGCCCACCTTCCGCGTTCATAAATCTGCTCACGAATGAAATGTGAGTGTTCGTCGACAAGCATGCGGCGAATATTTCATTAATGGATTAAGGAGAAGTCTATGAACGCTTTCAATCGACATATCGTCATCGCTGGCCTGGCCCTTGGCGCAGGGCTGCCACTGTATGTTTCCGCTGATTCATCGGCAGACCCGACAAAGGCGAATGGCCCGACGACGGTATCCAAGGACGATATCGAGTTTCTTGGAAAAGCTGCACAAACCGACATGACCGAAGTGCAGGCTGCCGTGATTGCCTCCAGCCGTGCGCTGACCACAGACACCAAACTGCTGGCCAACACCCTGGCAAGCGATCACACGGTGAACACTGAGGACCTACGTGCGCTGGCGGCGACCAAAGGTGTAACCCTGCCGACACAGCTGGATTCCAAGCACCAGGGTGAACTGGATGACCTGCAGAAGATAGACGCCAAGAAATTTGATGCCGCCTATGCCGAGGCCATGACCAAGGGTCACAAGGATGCGGTGGATCTCTTCGAGAAAGCTTCCAAGAAATCCAAGGATGCTGATATCCGCAGCTTCGCGCAGAACACTTTGCCGACGCTCCAGCAGCACCTCAACATGGCCAAGCACATGAACGACAAGAGCTAGCTTTCAGCATTCCAGAGCAGGGTGACGTTTATTTTTTGATGGCGTCACACATTGACCAAGCACCAAGGAGACACTGATGAACACGAACGAAACCATCGATATTCTGAATGGCCTGATTGCAACGACGGAAGATGGCAAGAAAGGATTTTCAGAGGCCGCGAAGGATGCAACCAAACCGGAGCTGAAGGAATTATTCCAGAAGCGCGCGGCCGAGTGCAGCGACGCAGCCATGGAACTGCAGAGCATTGTCAGATCCATCGGCGGCAAGCCCGAAACGTCTGGCACCGTTGCAGGCGCTGCGCATCGCGGCTGGGTGAAGATCAAATCCAGCGTGGCGGACAGCAATGTCGCCGTCCTTGAAGAGGTTGAGCGCGGTGAAGATCATGCGAAAGCCGTCTTTGCCAAGGCACTGAAGAGTGAATTGCCGCCGTCGGTTCGCGTTGCGGTACAGCGCCAGAATGAAGGCACCATCCGTAATCACGACCGCATCCGCAATCTTCGTAACAGCTACCGCGCCACGGCGCACATGTAACGCCCGCTGATCTATCAGGCTGCACTCTTATGAGGAGTGCAGCCTGATAGCTTGATGCTCACGCGGGAAATATTCTAATCGTCCCCATCGACGCGCTTGTGCTTCAGGATTCCCTTGGCACGCTCCAACTCCCGGGTAAACCGGATACCACGCTGCAACGCAACTCCCACGGCCAGTGAATCAATAATCGCCAGATGCGCGATTCTTGATGTCATTGGCGTGTAGATCTCAGGGTCTTCCGCATTGTCTGCATATAGCGCGACCGTGGCGAGCTTTGCGATCGGCGATCCGCTTTGGGTAATGGCGATCACATCAGCCCCGGCTTCCCGTGCCAGCTCCAGGCTGCGCAACAGATCAATGGTCCGGCCCGTGTTTGAAATGGCGACGGCGACGTCACCCCGTTTCAGCATGGTGGCGGCCATGCCATGGATGTGGGGATCTGAATAGGCAACCGTGTGCACGCGCAGGCGAAAGAATTTGTGCTGCGCATCCTGCGCGACGATCCCGGAGTTCCCTTGGCCGTAGAACTCAATCTTTCGTGCGGCCGAGAGTATCCGGATCGCTTTCTGCAGGGCCTTCATGTCCAGCTGGTTCCTGACCTGGATCAATGTCGCGATGCTGCTGTCAAAAACCTTGACGACCAGGTCCGGCACAGAGTCATTGGGACCCACATCCGCATGCACATAAGAAACGCCGGTGGCGAGGCTGCGGGCCAGGTGCAGCTTGAAATCGCGGAAGCCGCTGCAACCGGCTGCCCGGCAAAAGCGCAGCACCGTGGGCTCGCTGACTTCTGCCGATTCGGCCAGCGCACTGATGGAAAAATTCAGCACCTGGTTAGGCCGCGCAAGCACAACCTCGGCAACTCGCCGCTCGGATTTCCGTAGCTGTTCACGCAGGCCTTTGATCCGCGTCAGCATGAGGCTGCCGGCCGCGCGCTCAGGGCAAGGGCCGCGCCGATCAGCGCAGGATTCTCGGCATGGATGACATACGCCGGGATCGGGCTGAGGTAGCCCGACAAACGTCCCTTCGCTTCGAACCTCGAGCGAAATTCAGACTGATGAAAGTAATCGCCAAGCCGCGGCACGATGCCGCCACCGATATACACACCACCGAGCGCGCCAATGGTCAGGGCCAGGCTTCCCGCGGCAGTGCCCAGGAAACTGCAGAACAGCGCCAATGCTGCCGCACAATCCGCGTCTTCGCCGGCAAGGCCGCGTTGCGTGACTTCAGCAGGCGTGAGCGCCGGGCCAGACCGGCCCGCAAGCTGGGTCACCGCGCGATATAAATTGCACAGGCCCATGCCTGAAAGCACACGCTCGGCCGAGACGTGTCCGAACTCGCGTCGAAGACAGGCAATGATTTCTGCTTCGTAATCATCGGCGGCAGCCGCGGTTATGTGCCCACCCTCGCCGGCCAGCGGCACCCAACGTCCATCGCCGGCGGGCAGTAGCGCAGAAACACCAAGACCCGTGCCCGGCCCCAGCAAGGCACATGGCGCTTGCTGCAGACGCTCGCGGCCGCCTAGCTGACGCAAATCCTGCATGGGCAGTTGCGGCAGCGACATCGCCAGCGCTGCAAAATCATTGAGCATGAGCAGGCGATCCAGGCGCAGGTGCTTACGCGCCTGTTCGGTCGAGAATGACCAATGCTGGTTGGTCATCTTGATGGCGTCGCCGGTCACCGGATTGGCAATCGCAACGGCGGCCTCGGTAACCGTTGGCGAACCGCAAAGCGCCATGTAATGCTCCACTGCATCCACGAAATTGGGGAAGTCTCCGGTCGGCAGCGTTCTGCATTCAAAGGGCTTGCTGACACCATCACGCAGTAAACCAAAGCGCGCGTTGCTGCCGCCGATGTCGGCAACCAGACGCAAAGGCTCAGGGACTCCAATAGACATGTACAGGCACCTGCTGCTGATGAAGGATGAAGCTGATCGGCATTTCCATCGTCGGGCCAGAACTCAAGGCACGCCGATAGACCGTGAGCTTACTGTCTCCACGAATCAATAGCTTGATTTGCAGGCTTTGCAGAAGCGCGGGCAGGGTCAGGCTGATTCTGCGATGTGGCGCCGTCACCGGGTCGATCATCATGCAGCGGCGGCCAGAATGCAGATCCAGTGCTTGCGCCAGCTGCGGGGCCTCAGGAAACAACGACGCGGTATGGCCATCGTCGCCCATCCCCAGGACAACGACATCCAATGGCATCGGAAAATTCTTCAGCACCGCTTCAGCGTGCCGCTCGCCATCAGGCTCCGGCGGCAAGGCGTCATCACACAAGCCATGGAGACTTGCCTTGGCGGCAGCACCGCGCAGCAGTTGCCGGCGGAGCATGGCCTCATTGCTGTCCGCATGATGGATGCCGACCCAGCGATCATCCGTTGGCGCAACGCTCACCGCAGACCAGTCCAGCGGATGCTCACTCAAGGCACTGAGGAAATCGGCAGGCGTGCGCCCGCCTGAAACCACCAGGCTCGCCTTGGATCTTGCGGCTAGCGCTTCGCTCAGTTGGCCAGCGACAGCCGCGGCCAATCCGGCAGCCAATGCCTGGTCCGAAGCAAAGAAATGCTCGGACAACAAGCTATCCCTCCTCCGGCCATGCAGAACCCTGGTGCGCCAGCAAGGCGCTGGCAGCGGCCGGGCCCCAGCTGCCCGCGGTATAGGGCTTGGGCTTTTCCTCGCTGGCGCTCCATGCCTCGAGGATGGGCTCGATCCAGCGCCAGGCCGCATCCAGTTCATCACGGCGCATGAACAGCGTGAGCTTGCCGCGAATGACATCCATCAACAGGCGTTCATAAGCATCCATCGGCCGCTGCTTGAACTGCTCGGAGAAATCGAGATTCAAGTGCACGGGCTTCAGCTGCATCTCGTTGCCCGGCTCCTTGGCCATCAGGTACAGCTTCAACTCTTCCTCCGGCTGCAACTGGATGATCAACCGGTTGCCTTGGATGCCGCCCTTTGGCGGAGGAAAGATCGAATGCGGCACGTTGCGGAAATTCACCACGATCTCGGCGACTCTCTCCTGCAATCGTTTGCCGGTGCGCAAATAGAACGGCACACCCGACCATCTCCAGTTATTGATTTCCGCTTTCAGCGCCACGAAGGTTTCGGTGGTGCTGCTGGCGGAAATACCTTCTTCCTGGACATAACTGATGACCGGCTGGCCGTCGATGGCGCCCGCGCGGTATTGGCCGCGAACTGTCGACGTGCGAACGTTCTGTGCCGTCATCGGCACCAGGCCGCGCAGCACTTTCAGCTTCTCGTCGCGCACCGCGTCAGGATCGATGCTTGAAGGTGGCTCCATGGCGATGATGCACAGCAATTGCAGCAGATGGTTTTGCACCATGTCCCGCAACGCACCGGCCCGGTCATAGAAATCACCGCGCTTTTCCACGCCGACACGTTCTGCGATCGTGATCTGGACATCGTGCACCCAGGAGCGGCTCCACAGCGGTTCAAACAGGGCATTGCCGAAGCGCAGGGCCATCAGGTTCTGCACCGGCTCCTTGCCCAGGTAATGATCGATTCGATAAATCTGCGATTCATCAAAGACGCGGCCAACACGCGCATTGATTTCCTGCGCAGAGGCGAGGTCGCGGCCCAGGGGCTTTTCCAGAACCACGCGCGAATTGCCGTGGATCAGTTTGGCCGCCGCGAGGTTTTCGCAGATGGACGTGAACAGGTCCGGCGCCGTAGACAGATAGAAAACCCGAACCTGCGCGGCAGAATCCTTGAGGAAGCTGTTGAGGGCTTCAAAATCGGAAACGACCCCCGCATCAATCCGCAAATACTCCAGCCGCTTTGAAAAAACGCTGAAGACCGCCTCGCTGAACAGGCCGCTGTCGATATTGAGCAGGCAATGCTGCCTGACCTGCGCGATGTATTGCTCACGCGTCTGCGCCTGCCTGGCCACACCGATGATGCGTCCGTGCGCAGGAAGATCACCCGCAACGTGGCGGGAATACAGCGCCGGCAGCAGCTTGCGCAACGCCAGGTCACCGCTGCCACCGAACAGAATTAAATCGAAAGATTCCACCTGCTGCACGGCTTCTCCTTGCATTTACGTTCATCCATGCCTCGGCACCTACATGGGTACGGGTTATTCACGCATTATTATGTAGTTAAATTACACAAAATTTGCATGCCTGCGACAGTGTGATGGAAGCATGCCCGATAGGCAAAATACACTTCTCGTCGCCCATATAGTGGGACAAATCGTGAATTTCCATTCCAGTTTCACTGCCGCGTCTTTCTAAGACATTTTTTTATGTTGCTATACTACATTATTGGCAGCGGCCCGGCCGCTGGCCTCATCGCCGAAACATCGTGTCATTACCAGGCCTGCACTCAGATGGAACCCAACAAGACCGTCAGTGAAGTCACCGAGCGCATCCGCAGTCGCAGCCGCGCGAGCCGCGCGAGCTATCTGAAACGGGCTGACGCCGTTGCGACGCAGCACCCCCGAAGAAGCAAGCTGGGCTGTACCAATCTCGCCCATGCCTTTGCAGCCTCTCCCGCCAATGACAAGAAGGCACTGCGCGCTTTCAATTTCGCCAACATCGCCATCGTTTCCGCCTATAACGATATGCTGTCCGCGCATCAACCGTTTGCGCGCTACCCGGACATCATCAAGGCCGCCGCCCGCAAGGCTGGAGCCGTGGCGCAGTTTGCTGGCGGTGTTCCCGCCATGTGCGATGGCATTACGCAGGGCGAACCGGGGATGGAACTGTCCCTGTTCTCACGCGATGTCATTGCGATGTCGACGGCCATTGCCCTGTCCCACAACACCTTTGATGCCGCCCTGTGCCTCGGCGTATGCGACAAGATCGTGCCCGGCCTGCTGATCGGCGCGCTTCAGTTTGGTCATCTGCCGGTGATCTTCGTGCCTGCCGGCCCCATGACCTCGGGAATGAGCAATGCCGAGAAGTCGCGCATACGGCAACTGTTCGCGCGCGGTGAACTGAGTCGCGAGGAATTGCTGGAAGCCGAATCCAAGGCCTATCACGGCCCCGGAACCTGCACCTTCTATGGCACCGCCAACAGCAACCAGATGCTGATGGAGATCATGGGCCTGCACCTGCCCGGCGCGGCATTCGTCAATCCCAACACGCCCTTGCGTGATGCGCTAACCGCCGCTGCGACGGAACGTGTCGTCCGCATCACCGCGCTGCATGAGGACTACACGCCGATTGCACAGGTGATTGATGAACGCGCCATCGTCAACGGCATCATTGGCCTGCTAGCCACCGGCGGCTCGACCAATCACACGATTCATCTGGTTGCGATTGCGCGCGCCGCCGGCATCCTGATTGATTGGGACGATTTCAACGATCTCTCCGCCGTCATTCCCCTGCTGGCCAAGGTCTATCCCAATGGCAGTGCCGATGTGAATCAGTTTCACGCGGCAGGCGGCACTGGCTTCCTGATCCGCGAACTGCTGGATCATGGACTGCTGCACGAGAATGTCATGACCGTAGCGGGGCCGGGCCTCAGACGCTACACCGAGCTGCCCCAACTTGATGAAGAGAAATTGTCCTGGCAGGCAGCGCCCATCAACAGCCTGGATGAAACGATCCTGGCGCCTTCCAGCAAAGCCTTTCAGCCCGATGGAGGACTGCGCCTGCTGCGCGGAAATCTTGGGCGCGCCGTCATTAAATCGTCCGCAGTTGCCGTCAAGCATCGCCGGGTACATGCACCTGCCCTGGTCTTCAACAGCCAGGAAGAAGTCATCGCCGCCTACGAAGCCAGGCAGCTGCAAAGAGACTTTGTCGCGGTGGTGCGCTTTCAGGGGCCGCGAGCGAACGGCATGCCCGAGCTGCACAAACTCACTCCACTGTTGAGCGTCCTCCAGGACGACGGCTTTCATGTTGCACTGGTGACCGACGGCAGGATGTCCGGCGCATCAGGAAAGGTTCCCGCGGCGATTCACGTCAGCCCGGAATGTCTGGCTGGCGGAGCCTTGGCGAAAGTGCAGGATGGCGACATGATTCTGCTGGACAGCGATCAGGGAATTCTTGAGGTGCAGGTGAATGCGGACGTTCTGGCCTCGCGAACCGTTGCCCGAATTGATCTCAGCGCCAATGAATTCGGCATGGGCCGCGAACTGTTTGGAATGTTTCGCGCGCAGGTATCGAGAGCAGAGCATGGCGCCATCACCTTTGGCAGCGCTGATAAACCTGCCGACAGCGTAGCTCTTGCCGGCCAAAGACCGTCGGAACATTTCACCGTCATTTCACCTGAGGCCGAAGCGTGAAGACCAGCGATCTGTTGAACCTCACTCCGGTCATCCCCGTGATCGTGATCGACGACGCCTCGCACGCCGTGCCCATGGCGCAGGCCTTGGTGAAAGGAGGAATCCGCGTACTTGAAGTCACACTCAGGACACCAAGCGCACTCGATTCAATCCGCCGCATACGCCGTGAAGTGAAAGACGCGATTGTCGGCGCAGGAACCGTGCTGACCCCGGAACAGTTCACTGCAGTAGCCGATGCCGGCGCGCAATTCGTTGTAAGCCCGGGCCTGACACCTGCTCTGGCAGAAGCCGCCAAAGCCACTGCACTGCCACTCTTGCCCGGCGCCGTGACACCCTCCGAGATCATGCTGGCCATGCAGCTCGGGTTTCACCACCTCAAGTTTTTCCCGGCGCAACAATCTGGCGGCGTTGCGATGCTGAAGGCATTGTCCGGCCCTTTCGGCACGATCAGATTCTGTCCCACAGGCGGCATCACGCTCGAAACGGCCGCGGACTATCTCGCCCTGGACAATGTCGCCTGCATCGGCGGCTCATGGCTCACGCCCAAGGCGCTGATGGAAAAACAGGATTGGGCCGGCATACAGAAACTTGCCGAGCAGGCCATCGCCAAGCTCGGCAAGCGATGATTACTGCAGGTTCACGAACATGCCGCCGTCGACCAGCAGTGACGAGCCGGTGACATAGCGCGCCAGATCCGACGCCAGGAAAACCACGCAGCCCGCCACATCGTCAGGCTCGCCCAGGCGACCCAACGGAATGCGGCCTTCCATGTATTTTCTCTTGACCGGATCCGCCAGGTCTTCCTTGTTGATGTCGGTCGCAATGGTTCCCGGCATCACTGAATTACAACGGATGCCGTAGCGCCCCAGCGCAATCGCGCAGGACTGCATCAGTGAATGAACGCCAGCCTTGGTTGGCGTGTAATGCGTCTGCATCTCTCCACCGACCAAGGCGCTGATTGAACTGATGGCGATGATGGCACCGCCGGAACCCTGCTGCTGCATGCGCCTGGCTGCAGCCTGCGTCATGTAATAAGCGCCATGCAGGTTCACACGCATCGTGCGCTCCAGAACTTCCGCCGGCATATCGAGGAAAGCATGAAACGGGCAGATGCCCGCGTTGCTGACAAAGACATCAACTTTTCCGAATGCCTTCACTGCAGCCTCGATGAAGGCAGGCGCCGCATTGAGATCGGCCACATCGCCTTTCACCGCAATCGCACGTTGGCCCAGCGATTCAATCTCGGCGACCACCGCCGCGGCGGCATCCGGCTCATGCAGAAAGTTGATGGCGATATCAGCGCCCTGTTTTGCGCAGGCCACTGCGGTGGCACGGCCAATGCCATGCGAACCGCCCGTGATCAAAACCGTTTTCCCTTGCAACAGCATCGACCGACTCCCCCTTGTATTTTTCAGAACCCGCTCCGAGCGCTGACTACGCTTCGCTCCAACCCAGCTCGCGACTGATCGCCGCGGTTGTTTTCTTCACTTCCACCACCAGTTCCGCCATCCGCGCATCGCTCATGTATTGAGCGGCACTGGAAAGGCTGATCGCCGCAACGATGTTGCCGCCTGCCTCGCGAATCGGCGCGGCGACGCAACGAATCTGGTCTTCATTCTCTTCAAGGTCGAAGGCATAGCCCTGGCGCGCGTAGCCGCGCATGCGCTTCAGCCAGGCCTTGAAGAAACTGTCCGATGCATTTTTGCCAGCCTCGGAAAGATAGAGGTCATGCCAGCTGGCCTCGTCCTGGTCGAGGATCAAGGCCTTGCCCAGGCCGGTTGATGTCACCGGCTGACGCTCACCGACGCGCGAGCTGATCTCGACACGGCGGCGCCCAGGAATCTTGTCGAGGTAGAGCGCACGCCGGCCTTCCAGTGCACCAAGATGCACGGTGTCTTCCGACGACAGGGCCAGCGCTTCAAGATGCGGCGCTGCGATGCGGACGATGTTCATCTGCTGACGCGCGCGGTAACCGAGCTCCAACAGCTTGGGCCCGAGGCTATAGCCCTCACGCGGCACAAAGGCGAGATAGCGTCGCTCCACCAGTACCGAAGCGAGGCGATGCGCGGTGCTGCGCGTGAGATCGAGTTTCTCCGCAAGCTCGGCCAGGCCAATCACGCCCGAAGCAGCAGCCTCAAGCACATCAAGGCCGCGAAGCAGTGTCTGGCTACCGGAAGGAGCGGCGGAATCTGGAGTGGTGGTTTTAGGTTTGGCCATATTCTCAGGTTGACTGTTTGTGTCCCATATATTAATATCATATCCCATAATATGAAATATAACAAGCGACATCGATTGCTTGCGCGGGGAGATACTAGATGAAGGATCCAATCACGACGATGTATTCGCGCTGCCCCGCGCTGCGTCGTCCTTGCGCAACACGCGCATGAACACGACCACATTACTTTCAGAGCAGACCTAAGACATGAGCCTTCCAAAGATTAAACATGTTCGCGCATTCGTTGTTCGTGGCGGCGGTGCCGATTACCACGATCAGGGTTCCGGTCACTGGATCGACGATCATATCGCCACGCCGATGGCGCGCTACCCGGAATACCGCCAGAGCCGCCAGAGCTTCGGCATCAATGTGCTCGGCACTTTGGTCGTGGAAATCGAAGCAACGGATGGCACGGTCGGTTTTGCCGTCACCACCGGCGGCGAACCGGCAGCCTATATCGTTGAAAAACATCTCGCGCGCTTTCTCGAAGGCGCCAGCGTCACCGACTACGAGAAGATCTGGGACCAGATGTTCTTCTCGACGCAGTACTACGGCCGCAAGGGCCTGGTCGTCAATGCGCTGAGCGGCGTTGATCTCGCGCTGTGGGATCTGCTCGGCAAGCTGCGCAAGGAGCCGGTGTATCACCTGCTCGGCGGCAAGGTGCGCGAAGAACTGCAGTTCTATGCCACCAGCACGCGCCCCGATCTCTCCAAGAAGCTCGGCTTCATCGGCGGCAAGATGCCGCTGCACCACGGCCCCGCCGAAGGCGAGGAAGGCCTCAAGAAGAACATCGCCGAACTCGCGATGATGCGTGAACGTGTTGGCGATGACTTCTGGCTGATGCTTGATTGCTGGATGAGCCTCGACCTCAACTACGCCACGCGCCTGGCGCACGAGGCTCACAAGCACGGCCTCAAGTGGATCGAGGAAGCGCTGAGCCCGGACGATTACTGGGGCTACCGCGACCTCAAGAAGAACGCGCCGAAGGGCATGCTGGTCACCACCGGCGAACACGAAGCCACACGCTGGGGCTTCCGCATGCTGCTGGAAATGGATTGCTGCGACATCATCCAACCAGATGTCGGCTGGTGCGGCGGCATCACCGAGCTCATCAAGATTTCCGCGCTGGCCGATGCCCGCGGCGTGATGGTGATTCCGCACGGCTCCAGCGTTTACAGCTATCACTTCGTCATCACCCGCCATAACAGCCCGTTCGCGGAGTTCTTGATGATGGCACCGAAGGCCGATGAAGTGGTGCCGATGTTCAATCCGCTGTTGCTCGACGAGCCGGTGCCGGTCAACGGCCGCTTGAAACTGGAAGACAAGCCGGGCTTCGGTGTTCAGCTGAACCCTGCCTGCAAACTTCACCGCCCGTACACGCACTAATCAATAGAGCAGACCCACATGAAATTGCTCCGCCATGGATTGGCAGGCCAGGAAAAACCCGGACTACTCGACAGCAACGGTGTGTTGCGCGATCTCTCCGGCGTCATCAAGGACATCACTCCCGAGGTTCTTTCGAAGTCCGGCCTTGCGAAGCTCGCCGCGCTGAATCCGAATGATCTGCCTGCGGTGAATGGCAATCCCCGCCTCGGCGTTCCTGTCGCAGGCATCGGCAAGTTCCTCGCCATCGGCCTCAACTTTGCCGATCACGCCGAGGAATCGAAGTTGCCGATTCCCACCGAGCCGGTGCTGTTCACCAAGGCCATCAGCTGCCTCAACGGCCCCAACGATGACGTGATGCTGCCCAAGGGCTCGAAGAAGGGCGACTGGGAAGTCGAACTCGGCTTCATCATCGGCCGCACCGCCAGCTACGTCGAGGAATCCGAAGCGCTCGATTACGTTGCCGGCTACGTGCTGGTGAACGATGTCAGCGAACGTGAATTCCAGATCGAGCGCGGTGGCAGTTGGGACAAGGGCAAGGGTTGCGACACCTTTGGTCCGGTCGGCCCCTGGCTGGTCACTGCCGATGAAGTCGGTGATCCGCAGAAGCTCGACATGTGGCTCGACATCAACGACAAGCGCATGCAGACCGGCAACAGCCGCACGATGATTTTCACCATCCGCCAGCTGGTCAGCTACATCAGCAAGTTCATCACGCTGCACCCCGGTGACCTGATCATCACCGGCACGCCACCCGGCGTTGGCCTTGGGCAGAAGCCTGAACCCATCTACCTGAAGGCAGGTGACACCATGCGTCTCGGCATCGAAAAACTCGGCGAGCAGAAGCAGAACGTGATTGCCTGGCGCGCTGGCACGGGATCGGCCGTATGAGCACCTATTCAGATCGCTTTAACGGCCAGACCGCCGTCATCACCGGCGGCGCCTCGGGCGTTGGCCGCGAACTGGCTGCACGCCTGACCACCGAAGGCGCCAAGGTCAGCATCTGGGATCGCGATGCGTCTGCCTTGTCTGAAGCCACGCAGTTCACCGGCGCTGCTCACAGCAAAGTGGTCGATGTCACCAACGCTGCGCAAATCTCGGCAGCAGCAAAAGAAGCGGATCTCGCGCTTGGCCGCATCGATATTCTCGTCGTCAGCGCCGGCATCACCGGCCCCACCACCACGCTGTGGGATTACCCGCCGGATGACTGGCACCAGGTGATTGACGTCAACTTGAACGGCACCTACCACTGCTGCCGCGCCATCGTGCCGTACATGCTGAAGAATGATTACGGCCGCATCGTCAATATCTCTTCGGTCGCAGGCAAGGAAGGAAATCCGAATGCCTCCGCCTACTCCACTTCGAAAGCCGGCGTGATTGGACTGACCAAATCACTCGGCAAGGAATTGGCCAAGACCGGCATCCGCGTCAATTGCGTCACGCCGGCAACCTTCCGCAGCCCGATTCTTTCGCAGCTCACGCAGGGACAGATTGACTACATGCTGTCGCGCATCCCGATGGGACGCATTGGTGAAACCGAGGAAGTCGCAGCGCTGGTGTCCTGGCTGGTGAGTCGTGAGTGCTCCTTCAGCACGGCAGCGACGTTTGATATCTCTGGCGGACGAACGACCTACTGAGATCGACGGCGATGATCGATTTTCCCATTGTCGATCCCCATCAGCATCTGTGGGATTTCAGCCGAAATCACTACGCATGGTTGATGCAGAATCCCCTGCCGCACAATCCGGCGGGAGACTGCACCGCGATCGCCAAGCCCTATGGCTTGAATGACTATCTGGCCGACACCACGGGCTGGTCGATCAAGAAAACCGTGCACGTCGACGCAGGTGCCGATGCCACGGATGCGCTGAGCGAGACCCGCTGGCTGCAAGAGCTCGCCGACCAGCACGGCTCACCGCAGGGCATCGTCGCTTTTGCCGAATTGAACCACCCGCAGGTGGAATCACTGCTGGCCGCGCACGCGGCACACGCCAACACCCGCGGCATTCGCCAGATCATCAACTGGCACAAGGATCCGCTCAAGACCTACACCTCGCATGACCTTCTGGAAGACCCGGCATGGCGCAATGGATTCAGCCTGCTGCGGAAATATGGACTGTCATTCGATCTGCAGATCTATCCCTCGCAAATGCCGGCCGCCGCAGAACTCGCAGCGCGTCACCCCGACACGCAAATCATCCTGAATCACGCCGGCATGCCCACGGATCGTGATGCACTGGGGCTCGAGGCCTGGCGCAAAGGCATGACCCTGCTTGCCCGGCAGCCCAATGTGGCCGTCAAGATTTCCGGCCTGTCGATGATTGACCGCGTCTGGACCTTCGACAGCATCCGTCCTTTCGTGCTGACGACGATCGAGCTGTTCGGACCGGAGCGCTGCATGTTTGCCAGCAATTTCCCGGTAGACAAGCTCTATGGCAGCTTCACCCAGCACTTCAGTGCCTACGACCAGATCACCAGTGAATTCAGCCGTGCTGAACGCCACAGGCTTTTTGCAGAAACGGCCGAGGCGGTCTATCGGCTGAGCTGAATTCACCCGCCGACCTTCGAAGATACGGAGGCAGCACAAACAATAAACAAGCGACGAGGAGAAAGAGATGACGATGCAAGCTGCGGAATTGACCGCAAACGAGCGCACGCAGCGATCCGCGCTCACCGTGCCGCTGATCTACGCGATCAGTTGCTTCTTCATCTGGGGCCTCGCCTATGGCCTGCTGGATGTATTGAACAAGCACTTCCAAGACACCCTCAGCATCGGCAAGGCGCAATCGACCTGGTTGCAGATGGCCTATTTCGGCGCCTACCTGACCATGAGCCTTCCCGCTGGCGCGCTGCTGCGCCGCAAAGGCTACAAGTACGGCATCCTCACCGGCCTGTGCATCACGGCTGGCGGCGCGTTCCTGTTCATTCCATCGGCAGAAGCGGCCAGCTTTCCCTTCTTCGTGATCTCGATGTTCGTGCTGGCGACCGGGCTCTGCTATCTCGAAACCGCTGCCGACACCTATGTAAATGTTCTCGGTCCGGCCGATCGCGCGGAGCATCGTCTCAATCTCGCGCAATCGTTTAACGGCCTGGGCACCTTTGTCGGCCCGATCATTGGCGGCGCACTGTTCTTCGGCAATGTCGCGGACACGGGCAACGCGCATCAATCGATCCAGACCACCTATGCCGTCATCGGCGTATTGGTCCTGGTCTTCGCCTTTCTGCTTTCACGCGCCCATCTGCCCGAGATCGCAGAACCCGCGAGTGCGCATGGCGATGGGCAAGGCAGCCTGCTGAACGAAAAACACTTCGTGCTCGGTGTCACCACCCAAGCCCTGTACATCGGTGCCCAGGTCGGCATCGGCGCCTTCTTCATCAACTTGGTCACCGAGACCTGGCCCGGCCTCAGCTCACAGAACGGCGCCTATATGCTATCGATCGCGATGCTGCTCTATCTTGTGGGCCGCTTCCTGACCACGGCCTTGATGACGCGTGTTGCCCCACGCAAAATCCTGCTGGCCTATGGATTGATCAACACCGTGCTGACCTTGATTGTTGCGCTTGGCATCCAGAAGGTTTCGGCCGTGGCGCTGGTCGCGGTGTTCTTCTTCATGTCCGCCATGTTCGCCACCATCTTCACCCTCGGCGTGAAGGATCTCGGCGCCAATACCAAGCGCGCCTCCTCAATCATGGTGATGGCGATTGGCGGCGGCGTGCTGCTGCCCTATCCGATGGGCTTGATCGCAGAAAGCTTTGGCACTGCCGCAGCGTTCTTCCTGCCTGCTGCCTGCTTTGTGCTGGTCGCGTTTTATGGCTGGAAAGGTTCGCAGATTGCCAGAGTCCCGGCGAAAGCCTGAAATCGAAACCGTGCTATAGAGAAGATGGAACATGTCGAACCTCAATGATCTGAAATCCGCCCTGCCGTCCTACTCCAATGGCCCCAGCAGCGTGCCGTTGCTGGGCCAGACCATCGGCGACAATCTGCGCCGCACGGTCGAACGCTTTGGCGAGCGCGAAGCGCTGGTCGTGCCATTTCAGAATTACCGCGCGAACTATCGGCAGTTCTGGGATGAAGTGGGCCAGGCCGCACGCGGCCTGATGGCGCGCGGCGTGCAGAAGGGCGATCGTGTCGGCATCTGGGCACCCAACCGTTATGAATGGGTCATTGTTCAATATGCCACGGCGCGCATTGGCGCCATCCTGGTCAACATCAACCCGGCCTACAAAACCGCGGAACTCGAGTACGCCTTGAATCTGTCCGGCATCAGCGTGCTGATCCTGGCCAAGGCGTTTCGCACCACCAACTACGTGGAGATGCTCGACGAAGTGCGTGGCAAATGCCCTGCACTGCGCGACGCCCTGGTTCTCGAGAATGATTGGCAGACGCTGCTGAAGCAGGGCGATCGGGTTTCCGAAGAACAGCTGGCAGAACGCGAAGCGGATTTGCAGTTTGATGACCCGATCAACATCCAGTTCACCTCTGGCACGACCGGCCTGCCCAAGGGCGCCACGCTGAGTCATCACAACATCCTCAACAACGGCTACTTCGTTGGCCTGACCTGCCGCTATACCGAGCAGGATCGCGTCTGCATTCCCGTTCCTTTCTACCATTGCTTCGGCATGGTGCTGGGCAATCTCGCCTGCACTGCGCACGGCGCCTGCATGGTGATCCCTGCCGAAGCATTTGATGCCTTTGAAACCCTGCGCACGGTACAAGCGGAACGCTGTACCTCGCTCTACGGTGTGCCGACGATGTTCATCGGCGAACTCGAGCATCCGGAGTTCTCCAAGTTTGATCTGTCGACACTGCGCACCGGCATCATGGCGGGCTCGCCCTGCCCAGTCGAGGTGATGAAGAAGGTGACGACGCTGATGAACATGCGTGAAGTCACGATTGGTTACGGCATGACCGAAACCTCGCCGATCTCGACCCAGAATGCGGCGGATGATCCCTTTGAGCGTCGCGTCTCCACGGTCGGCCGCGTACACCCTCACGTCGAGATCAAGATCATTGACCCGGAGACTGGCGCCATCGTCCCCGCCGGCACCCCAGGTGAATTCTGCACGCGCGGCTATTCAGTCATGCTCGGCTATTGGAACAATGAAGAAGCCACCCGCAAGGCGATTGATCGCGGCCGCTGGATGCACACGGGCGATCTGGCGACGCTGGACGAAGAGGGTTACGTCAAGATCGTCGGCCGCATCAAGGACATGATCATTCGCGGCGGCGAGAACATCTTTCCACGCGAGATCGAGGAATTCCTCTACGCGCATCCCGCCATCTCGGATGTGCAGGTGATCGGCGTTCCCAGCGAGAAGTACGGCGAGGAAGTGATGGCCTGGATCAAGCTGCGTGAAGGCTCCAGCACCACGGGAGATGAGCTGCAAGCCCACTGCAAGGGCCGCATCGCCACCTACAAGATCCCGCGCTACTGGAAGTTCGTGGACAGCTTCCCGATGACTGTCACTGGCAAGATCCAGAAATTCCGCATGCGCGAACTCGCGATCGAAGAGCTCAAGCTGGACCAGGCGGCGCGTATCGCTACCGCCTGATCAGGATCGGAGCACGGCGCTCCTAGTGAGCGCCGAGCCTGATCTGCCAGAGCCGGGCCAGGTCTGCTGAACCATCCTTGCCTTTCACCAGCGCCAGCGTCTTCAGCGCCTCGTCCTTCTTGCCTGCGCGCAGTTGCACGTAGCCCAGATGCAGGTGCGCTTCATCGATATTCTTCAGTTTGCCCTTGGCAATGCCCTTCTGGATCAGCGCAATCGCTTTATCAAACTGGCCGTAGCCTGCGTAATCGAGGCCGGTGTTGATCAGGCCATCGCCATTCGGCAGCTGGCTCGCCTGCGTCTCGCTGGCTGCGAGGCTGGCCTTATCTTCAGTGGTCTTGCGGGCAACCATGGCCTTGAGGCGGTTCTGGCGATCCAGATCCGTCGCCGCGCCTTTGCCGAACAGGCCACTCTTGTAGCCCTGGTCGAGGAATTGCTGGGCCTCGCCCGGCAGGCCTGCCTGAAGTGCGAGTTCAATGGCGTCGACATAATCGGCCGCGTTGTTGATGGTGCCGGTCTCAACGCGCAGACGATAGGTGTCGAGGCTCAGACGATTGGAGAATCCTGACTTGGTCGCCGTGCGTGCAATCAGGTCATTCCAGTAGCTGGTCTTCGGATGGTAGGTGACCAGCTTGGCCAAGGCAGCGATATAGCCTGCGGCATCGCTCTGCTTGATCGCGCAGCTGGCCAGCAGTTGCAGCTGGTCTTCCGTTGGCGCCTTGCCAGCGGCCTCCTGCGCAGTGAGCTGCGCCGAAAGCTCCTTGCCCGCATCAGCGAAACGTCCGGACAGATACAGGACCTGCGGCAACAGCGCGAGCACTGCCGGGTTGTTACCGCCATCCGTGCGGTATTTGCGCAGGAGGTCAGCTGCCTTCGGATAATTTTTCCCCGAATACGCCAGGCCCACCATGATTTCCAGCGTCGGCAACTCATCTGCCTTCGACATCAGCGGCGAGGCCAGCGCGGAATCAAAGGACTTCAAGGCCGTCACCGTATCCCCCGCGCCGCCAGCAGCAGCGCCGCGCATGCGGTCAATGATGAATTTCTCATAAGGCGTCAGGTTGGCGATTTTCGAGGCTTCATCAACCTTTGCCACCGCGTCCTTGAATTTTTTCTGGGTCAGCAGATCCTTGGCCGCCTGAAGAGGTTTGCCCACTTCTGCACGCAAGCTATCAGCAGCAAAGCTGGTTGAGGCAGAAACCAGCAACAGCAGGCTGGCGATTACACGCAAGAAAAGTGACATTCCCAAACTCCGGGCAAGCTATTGGAGAAACTGTTCGTTACCCACCAATCCGATCTGCGTAATGCCCAGACGCTGGGCCGACGCCAATACGGTGGCGACATATTTATATTCAACCAGTTTGTTCGGGCGGATATGAAGCTCCGCCGGCTCGGCAGAATGGGCTTCAGCAGTCAGCCGCTGTTCCAGCGCCGCACGATCGGGAACGACTTCGCCGTTCCACAGAATCGTGCCATCAAAATCAATCTCCAGATCGATCGACGGCGGCGGCTGGCCCGGCGGCGGCGCACTGGCGTTCGGCATGTCCAGCTTCACCGCATGCGTCTGCATCGGGATGGTGATGATCAGCATGATCAGCAGCACCAGCATCACGTCGATCAGCGGCGTGGTATTGATGTCGACGACGACTTCAGGATCACCGGAGCCGCTTCCCTGGCCTACATTCATTCCCATGGTCTACCCCTTCGCCGGCGGTTCGGTGATGAAGGAAATCTTCGCAATGCCTGCACGCTGGCAGGTCACCACCACTTCACCAATGGATTGATAGCGAACTTCCTGGTCGCCGCGAATATGAATCTCGGGCTGCGGCAGTTTCACCGCGATCACCTTCATCTGCTCGAACAGGGCGGGCAGATCGGCGACACGCTTTTCGTTCCAGAAAATATTTCCATCGCGATCCACCGCGATGATGATGTTGTCCGGCTTGGTCTGCGTTGGCTGGTTACTCTCGTGCGGCAGCTTCACCGGCACGGTATGCGTCACCACCGGGATCGTGATCAGGAAGATGATCAACAGCACCAGCATCACGTCCACCAGGGGCGTGGTGTTGATGGAGGCGATGACTTCGTCTTCTTCGTCTCCGCCGTTTCCGATCTGCATTCCCATCGTGATTCTCCTGGGCTCAGGCAGCCTTGAGCTGGCTCACGTTGCTCACGCGGGTACCGGAAATCAGCGCGGCATGGAGATCGGTCGAGAAGGAACGCACGCGGCCCATGGCGGCCTTGTTGCGACGAACAAGCCAGTTGTAGCCCATGACGGCTGGCACGGCGACGGCCAGACCAATCGCCGTCATGATCAGCGCTTCACCCACCGGACCCGCAACCTTGTCGATCGAGGCCTGACCGGAAATACCGATGGCGGTCAATGCGTGGTAAATGCCCCAGACGGTGCCGAACAGACCCACGAATGGCGCGGTGGAACCCACCGTTGCCAGCACCGACAAACCACCCTGCAAGCGGCTCGAGATTTCTTCCACGGCCTGGTTGATGGAGATGGTGATCCAGCTGCTGCGGTCCACTTCCTGCACGACACTGCCTTCGTAATGCTTGCTCGCCGACAAGGCGCGCTCGGCGATGTACCAGAACGGCGTTCCCGTCGGCAGCGCCGCCAGTCCCTGCGAAACCGCAGGCGTGGCCCAGAACTTTGCATTGGTGTCTTTCGCCTGCCCGAACAGTTTCTGCTGTTCGTAGAGTTTGACGAACATGATGTACCAGGTCGCGGCTGACATGATCAGCATCAGGACCAGCACGGTCTTGGCGACAAAGTCACCCTGCGCCCACAGCGCGCTCAATCCGTAGGGATTGTCGACCTGCTCGGTGGCAGGCGCGACAGCGACTGGATCCTGCGCGAATGCCTCAGGCGCCATCAGGCCCATCAACAGTGTCGAAGCGGCAATGGCAACAATAGCGAACAAACTCTTGATACGTGTGGACAGCGACATAGCAACGATCTCCATATCCGTAAGCCTTGCAGGAAGGCTGTTAACTCTTGCTTAAATCCTTTTTTGACTCTTGCCCATCAGCATCATTGCCGCGGTGCATCGCTCCGCTTAATTGGAGCCTGGAATTTTCCAGACGTACTTGATCTTCGCCCAGGCCGGCTGGGCAACACCGTTCACCGTACCGGGCACAAACTTGCAACGACTCAGCGCTGCTCTCGCGGCTTCATCAAGCCGTGGGAAACCGCTGGTGCTCTCGATGCGGCTCTCGCTGACCTTGCCATCAATGCCAATCAGGAACGCCAGCATCACCGTGCCCTTCTCGCCCAGACGCTGCGATGACGGCGGATATTCGGGTTCACGGCAGCTACGACGCGCATTGATCACCGGTGCGACATCCGATGACGTCTTCGGCACGGGCGCAGGCGCAGCCTTGGGCACCACGGTGGTCACCGCTGCCGGCGCCGGAGGTGGAGGCTGCTGGATGACGACTTCCGGCGGCGGAACAAATGTCGGCGGAGGTGGCTGGAATGTTGGCGGCGGAGGCGGAGGTGGCGCTTCCTGCGGTTTGATTTCCTGGAGAATCTTGGTCTCGATCGGCGCGGGCAGCACTTCGATGGCCTTGCGTGCGAGACCGGTGACGAGCGCGTAGATCAGGGCCGCGTGGAATAGCACCACGAAGCCAATACCGGCCAATCTTCGACCAGGATCAGGGCGCTGGCCAAACTCCATTCTCTTTCTCCTCAACGCGAACGGCCGACTCTGCGGCTCTATATTTTTGTACCGCGATCAAGACATGACTGATTTGCGTCGCGTCGTTGATTCCATATTATGGGATAAAATTCTATATGTTGGGAATCTTGTTGTCAAGAAACGCGAGTGTAAATTACCCCATCAGCTCGGTTTCCCAATGGAGAAATACGCACTAATTTCTGCGTGATTGCAGGCTTTGCATCTCGCAATAAAAACAGCACTGTTGATCGTTGCTAGCGTTTCTTCCTAGGAGAAACGTGATCCAGCGCATTGAGATGGATCCTGACGAACTCGATATGCCGCGCCGACGCCGCAGCTGCGCGCGGGCTATCGCCATCAACAATCGCAGCAACAATTTCACGATGCTGCGCGCGCAATCGCGTCGAGGTATCCGATTGCGGCGATAGTCCGGCGATGCTGAGTTGCACATGCTCGTGCAAAACCTTGAGCAAGGAATCAATCAGGTAAGAGAAAACCGGATTGTGCGTGGCCTCTGCGATCGCCTGATGCAATGCAACATCCGCCTTGACCTGCTGGTGACGATCACTGCCGCGATAAGCCGCATCCACTTCCTGCCCCAGTTGAACCAAGCGCTCCTTGTCCGCCTTGGTTCCACGCTGCGCAGCGAGTTCAGCGGCACGGCTCTCGAGCATTTCGCGAAACTCGATGAGGTCAGCCTGGATCAGTGGATGGCGGTCCACCATATCCGTCCAGATCTCGGCCATGCGCTGATCCTTCGCGGCGCTGACATAGGTGCCGATGCCGTGGCGACGCGTGAGCACTCCTTTGCTGACCAGCAGGCTGATGCCTTCGCGCAAGGAAGCGCGTGACACCCCGATGTGCCCCGCCAATTCACGCTCGGAAGGCAGCGCCTGCCCGACCTTGAACTTGCGCTCGCGAATACCGCGCTGCAGATATTCGACAACAGTCGTTGCACGGTTCCTGGGTGCGGGAGCGGTCACTGGGCCATCCGAAACAAGTGGTCTGACCACCATAACATGCGCCCAAGGCTTCAGCACACTTCTGTAATGGCTGCACCGCGAGTGCGACAAAAGCCAACGGAGAAACCATGAGCACAGCATCTCAGAGCGTTGCGCCGTTCACCGGCAAGAAGCCGGCATACGCCTATTTCTTTGCCACCTGCGTTGTCGATATGTTCAGTCCGCAATCCGGGCTGGACGCCATTGAACTCATTGAGCGCGCCGGCGTGGAAGTCCTCTTTCCACTCAAGCAATCCTGCTGTGGACAACCGGCCTACACCACCGGATTCAGCAGCGAGGCGCGTCTGGTGGCAGCCGCACAGCTTGATCTGTTTCCCTCGCCATGGCCGGTGGTGGTTCCCTCCGGCTCCTGCGGAGGCATGCTGAGGCATCACTGGCCCAAGCTGTTCGCGGATGATCCGGCGCTGCTGGAAAAAGCGCGAGACATCGCCGCACGCACAGTTGAATTCTCGGAGTTCATGCTCAACACGCTGGGATTGGATTTAAGCAAGGCCCATGCAAATCCCATCAAGGTGGCAGTGCACACCTCATGCACTGCCCGTCGCGAAATGGATAACCATCACCATGTGCGCCGGCTGCTGAAACAGCTCCCCGGCGTTGAGGTGGTTGTGCAGGAGCACGAATCCGAATGCTGCGGCTTTGGCGGCACGTTCTCGGTCAAGCATCCCGAAATCTCGAGCGCAATGGCGCGCGACAAGGTCGATGCGATCAAGGCAACACACTGCAATGCCCTCATCAGCGCTGATTGCGGTTGCCTGCTGAACCTCAATGGCAGCCTCGAGAAGCGTGCCGACGCCTTGCGTGGCGAACATCTCGCCACGTTTATCCGCAATCGTCTCGATCACTCGCCTGCATCACCCATCAGCCTGGAGGCATCGACATGAACGCCACCCACGTGTCTGAAAACCAGCGCGCGCGCGCGGCCATTTTCCAACGCCTGCGTGAAGTCCCGGTATCGCCATCGGCGGCACCGGATATCGCGGCGTATTTCCGGGAGCGGCCCACGGTCCTCGCGCAGAGCGGCGTCAGCCGGGTTGAACGCTTCATCGCTCAGGCCAAGGGATGGCGCACTGAAATCATCGAGGTCACGCCGGGCACCTGGCAGGAATATCTGGCTGAGCTCATCCAGCGAAAAACCCTGCAGCGGCTTCTGGCAGGGCGAGGCACCGCATTCTCGGCGGGCTTGCAGCGCGCGCTCGGCGACAAGTTGAGCTGGTACGACGAGGATCTTTCGGAAATCAAACCGATCCTGTTCAGCGAAACCGAGGCCGGCATTACCACCGTGCGCAGCGGCGTGGCAGAAACCGGCAGCCTGGTTGTCTGGCCCACCCACAACGAGCCGCGCAGCCTGTCACTGGTGCCACCCGTCCATATCGCCCTGCTCTATGCCAGCGATATCGTCGAAACGCTCTATGACGCCGTCACCAGCCAAAGCTGGGCCAGCGGAATGCCGACCAATGCCCTGCTGATCAGCGGCCCTTCACGGACATCGGACATTCAGCGCACCTTGGCTTATGGCGCGCACGGACCCAAGGAGCTGATCGTCATCCTGATTCGCGATGACGCGCCCACACAGGCTCGTGCATGAGCGCGACTGAACACATCGTGCGGCCGGAGGACTTCAAGCCCCGAAGTCGCGAGGCGATCGCCGACCCCAAGCTGCGCAGCAATTTCCGCGGCGCGATGGATTTCCTGATTGAGCGGCGCGCGGCGCAATTCCCCGAGGGCGCGACGTTCACGCGCCTGCGCAAGGTCGGCGAAGGCATACGCAAGCATGCACTGTCGAGATTGCCCGACCTGCTCGATCAGCTCGAAACCAGTTTGCAGCGCCTCGGCGTCAACGTTCATTACGCCGAGAACAGCATCGACGCCAATCGCATCTTCCTCGAGATTGCCAAGCGCCATCATGCAGACATGATGATCAAGGGCAAGTCGATGGTCAGCGAAGAGATCGAGCTGAACCAGGCGATGGCCGCCGAAGGCATCGAGTGCATCGAATCAGACATGGGTGAATACATCCTGCAGATCGATGGCGATCGCCCCAGCCACATCATCATGCCGGCGATCCACAAGACCAAGCAGGACATCGCCAAGCTGTTTGCAGAGAAGATTCCCGGCGCCACCTACACCGAAGATGTCGATGAACTGATCCGTATGGGCCGCAGCGTCTTGCGTGACAAGTTCCGCGATGCGCGCATTGGCGTCTCCGGCGTCAATTTCATGGTGGCTGAAACCGGCACGATTGCGCTCGTCGAGAACGAAGGCAATGGCCGCATGTGCACCACCATTCCCGACGTTCATGTGGCCATCACCGGCATCGAGAAGGTGGTGGAAAAACTTGAGCACGTGGTTCCGCTCTACGCCTTGCTGACGCGCTCAGCAACAGGACAAGCGGTATCGACCTACTTCAATCTGATCACCGGGCCGCGCCGTGTCGGCGAGAAGGATGGCCCGCGCGAGATGCACCTGATCCTGCTCGACAACGGCCGCAGCCAGGCTTATCGCGAAGAGAAATTCCGCGCGACGCTGCAATGCATACGTTGCGGCGCCTGCATGAACCACTGCCCGGTTTATACCCGTGTGGGCGGACACAGCTACGGCACGGCGTATCCGGGACCGATTGGATCGATCATTTCACCGCATCTGCTCGGCCTGTCCGAGACACGCGACCTGCCTACGGCATCAAGCCTGTGCGGTGCTTGTGGTGAAGTTTGTCCAGTCGGCATTCCCATTCCGGAAATACTGATGCGCCTGCGCGAAGCGGCGCGCAATGACAGCACGGATGGCGCCCAAGCCCTGCGTGGACAGGCCAGTGCGCGCAAGGCAGTTGAAGCGCTGACGTGGAAGGCCTGGCGCATCCTCTACGCAAACTCCTTCCTGTATCGCCCCTTCGTCTGGATGGCCACGCGACTACGCTGGCTGACGCCGACACACCAGGCGGGATGGACCCAATCCAGAGCGCCGCTGCGTCCTGCACCGCGAGCCTTGCGCGAGTTGCTGGCGCAACGTCAGCGACGCGCCGAGAACCCGGAACTCCGATACGTCATCAGCCGGGACTAGCGCCGGATCATCGGCGCTAGTGGACGGCACCCTTGGGCTTTGCATCCTTCGCTTCAAAATCAAAACTGCCCGCGCCCGTCTGGTAAACCGCGAACGCGCCATCAATCTTCTTGAAGCGTGCACCCGCTGGCACTGACAGCGCTTTGGCACCACCGGTCGGCACCCAGATTTCCGCGCTGGTGCCTGCGGGAATGCGTACCTTCAGCGTGAGGCGACCCTTTTCGCGCTTCCAGCCCGACTCGATCACGCCCCGTGCAATATCGATGCTGGCACGCGCCCATTCCAGACCTGCTGGCGGATAAGGCTTGATCGTGATGCTGCGATAACCTGGCGTGGCGGAACGAATGCCCGCGATGCTCTGATAAAAATAGGAGCTGATGGATCCCCAGTAATGGTGATCGTAGGAGCGTGACGACAGCTCCCAGCCTTCGGCCATCGTCGAGAGGCCGTTGTTGATCCAGAAACCCCAGCTGGGCTCATCGGTCTGCGTCGCCACGGCATAGGCGGTGTCGGCGTAGCCGTAATCGCAGAGCATCGTCATCAGATAACGGCCGGCGTAAACCCCTGTTGTCATCAGGTGATGGTTCTGCGCGATGATGTTTTCGTTGAGGTGGCGTACCACTGCGGCCTCGTGACCGGCAGGAACCATTCCGAAAGCCACCGGCAGGATGTTGGGCGTCTGCGCATAGGCGCGGGCCTCGCCACTGGGATCGATGGCGCGGTAAATCTCCTGCTTGGCATCCCAGTATCGCTGGTTATACGCAGCGCGAACCTTCTCGGCCAAGGCGTGGTACTGATCCCTGTCTTGGGTTTTTCCGAGCAGGCCTGCGCTCTTCGAGAGCAGGTTGAGCATGTGGAAATAGTAGGCTGCAGCGGTTGCATCGACCGGGCCCGCCGGCATGCGCATGATCGCTTCCATCATTCCGCCCGGTGGCAGCGGTACTGAATATTCGCCGAGGAAGGGGTTGTTGGGATTGTTGTAGACGTAGCTGTCTTCGGTGAAGAATCCGCCGGTGTAGTCGACCAGATTCTTCTGCGTTGCGTACATCTGCTCCAGGATCCGGCGATCACCCAGCGCCTGGTACATTTCCCAGGGCAGGATGAAAGTCGCGGCGTCCCATGGCGGCACGGAACCCCAGACCATTTCCCAGCCCGGCGATCCCTCGTATCCGTAGTAGGGCGTGGAAGGAACAATCTTCGGGATCTCGCCCTTGGCCGACTGCGAGTCACGGAAATCCGCGAGCCATTTGGTCCAGACGCCAGCGACCTTGAAGTTGCTGATCGAAGCCAGCGCCGAGGCCTGTGCATCACCGGTCCAGCCATTCTTCTCCAGCGTCGGCGTGTCGGTTTGATTGCCGTGCATGTTATTCAGAATGGTGTTGCGCGCTGCCGCCTGGATCTTGTTGAGCAGTTCATTGGAACTCTCGAACTCGCCCGCCATGGCGACCGAGGAGTGCACGATCTCGGCGCTGAGCGCATCCAGGCTCGGCGTTCCCGGGAATCCTTCCACCTGCACGTAGCGGAAACCCTTGTAGCTGAAACTCGGCATCCATTGTTCGACGCCGGTTCCCGCCAGCGTGTACTGATCGGTTTGCAACTGCGTATCCACCAGGCCGCTGACGATTTCAACGCCACCATCGTCCGCAAGCTTCTCGGTCTGGATCAGCCTGACGGTGGTTCCGCGTGGGCCGGCAACATTCAGGCGCAGGCGCCCGGCGAAGATGCGCCCGAAATCGAAAACGTAGACACCTGGCTTGGGCTGATTCACGGCGACAGGCTTCATGGTGCCCACCGCTGCAATCGGTTCCTGCTGGGCCGCAACCAGGGCGCCGCTGGGTCCGTTCACGACAGTGGCGGCACTCCAGGCTGAATCGTCGAAGCCGGCATCGAGCCATGCAGCCGGCAGCAGGCGCGCGTCGTAACGCTCACCCGCGTAGACGGAATCAT